>ERZ824600.3420-NODE-3420-length-15216-cov-7.784315_pt1 | contig 15216 bp, 15 predicted proteins | sample MGYA00519933_ERZ824600 | MGnify/ENA primary metagenome ERZ824600 (study PRJEB31778, sample SAMEA3449178) | human gut metagenome | biome: human gut; feature: human-associated habitat; material: faeces | place: United Kingdom | collected 2010/2012 ... | reverse complement strand
GCCACTTCAACCTGTCGCTCGGCGAGAATACCTCTACCGGCTACTATTTTGAATTACATGGAAACAGTAAACTGACAGTCAATTATATCAAATGTGATTGGGCACTGTATCTTTTAGATTGGCGCAGTTATTCTGCATCGGTTGAGATAAACGACTGTACACTTCCGGATTTTGAAGAAAATATATTGATATTACGCAATCTCTGCGAAGATATCGGAAGCCTTGAAATTGAAAGGATCAGACTAAAAATTCTTGGCGGAGAATTTGCAAAATACGATCCATCCGCCATCGTGATAGACGCCGACACCCAGCGATTCAAAAACTGTCTTCCTATGGGCTACGCCGTTACTTTTTTAAATGGATTCTATAAAGTAATCAAAAGCGAATAGAGAGTTGCTTAATTGAACCATTTATTCATTTTCAGACAAATTAACTGCTGAAATCGGAAATCAGTTATAATAAAAAAATAATTTCATGACCTTGAGGGTGCAGCAGAACTTAATAAGGAGAAATATATCTATGAAAAAATCAATTAGAATTACAACGGCTTTAATTGCGCTTTTATCGCTTATGTGTCTCTTTGTATCTTGCAGTGAAAAACAGCCACAAAAAGAAATATTTCAAATCTATCGCGAGTACGACAATGTTGGCTTCGATGTGGACGCATACATCAGCGCGGCTAAAGAAAAAGGAACATATCTTGTAGATAAGGCACGGTCAATTGGCATTACATCTACGGATGGAGTTATGTGCGAGTTTCTGATAAAGCCGGACAATAAATTTTTCCTTTCCGGTGCCAAATATGACAGTGTTGAAAACGCTAAAAAGGCATATACTTACCTGATTGAAAACGAATCATTTGCCTGCACAGTTCCCGACGGATCAATTGTAAGAGTTGATAATGTTGTTTTGATGGTATCGGGGGAGAATACCGTTTTCTTCAAAGACGAGTTGGAAAAGATCACCAAAGTTTCGGCAGATGACGGAATGCACGAATTGCTGTTTGATGAATCCTGTGCTGTTCGCATGAAAAACGATAATACTGCTGATGAAATTGTTGATATACTTAAGGAAAAAGGCTTTGACTGTGTGTACGATCAGAATGATAATGTCATATGCTATCTTCTTCTGAACGAAAAGAGTCAGGCGATAAACATTTATGTTGTGGAAGATCTGTCATCACCCTCGGAATGGCTTTCTTATTGGATGGAAAGTCACACGAACGCAAAATTTGTTTATTCGTATAAAAACAGCACACTTATAGCAGTGGTAGGCGTTACTGTTGATCCCGAACCATTGTTGAAATAGGCATATATAAATTTTAGATACACTTTTGCCGATAAAAATTTTGCTGATTTGGTTATTAAAACAATAAAAAAATGGGGGAAAATGTATGCCAATAAAATCAAAGATTAGAGGCATATCAGCATTCATTGCTATCTTGATTGTATTGACGGCAATGTGCAGTTGCTCGGAAAAGGCCGTTGAGGTTTGGCGCCTTGTAAAAGAATATGATATAGAAGGATTGGATTTTAAAGATTTCGAGAACATAGCAGAAGACATTGACAAGAAAAAATATTTTGCTAAGGTTGACCATGAAACAGAGCATTGTGATGCATTTATGACTGTAATGCCTATCGGTAAGGAATATTGGCGTGTCGCAAATATAAATAAATATTCTTCGATAGCCGATGCAAAAAAATATTATGAAAATGAGATGGAGGTCATAGGCACATTAAATGCATCGGCTGCAATAGTAAGAATAAATGATATGTTGATTACAGGAGATGGCTTCACTGTAAAAATGCTTTTAGAGAATATTGGAATCGCAACTCACAATCCTGTCACGGTTCCGGCGGGCTCAAAATTGAAACGCATTGACGATCTTGCCAATTTTGAAAAGGCGGAAAAGGTACTCAGCGAAAATGGATATACTATTTATTCTGATGAACAGATAATTTATACTATATATTCTCCCGATGGGACGGAGTGTTACAAAATTTTGCGTTTTTCATCATCGGAAACAGACGAAAGGGCATACGAGGCAGCAAAGTTGCTTTATGATGAGCCCGACTCGGATTGGATGTCGGGTGTAAATGTATATTATTGTGATACCTATGCCGTTTGTTGTGTCGGTGATCAATGGATACAGCTGACGGAAGGAATTTTAAAGTAATTGAATTCTCCCCCGAGGTCAAAGTGACCTCGGGAAAATAAAAAACAAGCTACACCTACAACTCTGACGGCATAAGAATTTCAAAGACGAACGGAGCAATCTGCCGGAAGATTGAAATTCAAAAGCACGGAAATAGCATTAGCAAAAACCATATAAATATAGAGGTTGGATTCAAAAAATGAAAAGTGTAAGAGTTGAAAACTTTGCGGGATTAGTCGAGTGTTCTACCAATACTTTTAGCAGCGTAGAGTCATTCCTTTCCGTAAATTATGAATTTTTATCGGGAAAAACTTATGGTATTATCAGTGATTTTGGGTGCGGAAGCTGGGGACTTGCAAATGCGGTTACAGGACATGGCAGATGGGAAGTTCAAAGCAAAGTTTTTATTAACAACAGATTGTCAACTAAAGAGGAACTGAGATCAATTTCTGGTAATGTGCTTGACCCTATATGGTATGGTTTTTTTGATGATAAAAGTAAATGTACGGTGCGCAATTGCATAGAGTATTCTTTATATTTAAGCCAGCGAAAATATACGCATAATGAAATCAAAGATATTCTCTGCTTGAGCGATGCAAGATATAATAGAACGATGGAATTTGTCAGTGGAGAAATATGGAATATTTCACTAGCTGTCTTGTTTGCGTTAGGAAAGCATATTATCGCCTACCCTTGGTTAAATGCGATTGACGCAAGAAGAATTTTGCTTTTGCAAAAGCAGGGTATAATTGACTTTTTAGAGAGGCAAGGCATAATTTTGTTATTTCCCTCCAGCCAAAAAAGTATCATAAGAAGGTGTTGCAATAACTATATTTGTTTTAAGATTTACCCTAAGAAAGCAATTGTTCAATATCACTAATTAAAATTGTATAGCTGCTATTATAAGAAAAGGACATATATCATTTGGCAGGTCGGATAAGTAATTTTAACAGGAAATCAACCAAAGGTGTTCCGATTATTTGACTGAAACACAATATTGTCCAAAGCGCAATAAAAGTTGCAGTTTTTGTGTCCCTCATAATTGCTAATTATTTTCATTTCAAACTACTCTTTATTTTGGAAAATGTGTTTTATTTTGAATCCATATTCATCATGGAAATTGTTATCATATCTTCATGGATCAATTCTTACGTTCGGCTGAAAACAAAAAGAAAGGAACGATAAGCATAAAGTGATGAGCAAAGAAATATATACGATAGATTTTACAAATATAAAATATTATTTGTAAATGCACACTGTCATCAGGATAGCACTTAAATTTCCGGATTATTACGATTGAGATTTTAAAGTGATTCATACATTTTGACAATGACCTGTTTTCCGACAGTATAAAAATAGAAATCGTAAGCGGGTGATACTCGTGTATGTCTGCGATAAAAATTAAAATCGAAAATGATCTATCCTCGCGGCTGTGCAACCGATGGACAATGGTGAGTATAAGAAGAAAGCGGAGCTATGCGCTGCAAGATATTTTGAGGTCCGCTTTTTTGCAAAAAGGGAAGGGCAGAAAATAAAAATAAAGCATTTGTCGATATAGGGAATACTCACGCTCAGCACCGTCCGTACCATTTGCAAAGAAAACAGCAATAAAACCGACTATTTTGAAATTTCTAAATTCCACTGTGGATTTTACTTTGAGAATTAATTCTCTATACAAAAAAATGAGTATTTTTTAAAAATCCTATTGACAAATTTAGTGTATGGTGATATAATATACAAGCTGTTAAGTTAATAGCTTCTTTTTTCTGGGTGTGGCGCAGTTGGGAGCGCGCTACCTTGGGGTGGTAGAGGCCGCAAGTTCAAGTCTTGTCACTCAGACCAAATAAAGCCGAAAACGGTTCGTTTTCGGCTTTATTTTTTGCATTTTCGGGGCTAAATCGGGTATTTTCCCACCACTTCCGCACCACCCGAAATTCCGAAAATTTTTTGACCACATGTTTGACCACAGTTGGAGCGGGCGTGATTCGTTTGGTTGCTTCTGCTTCGGTACGCTCTGCTCACGAAAAACTAAATTCAAAAGGTTCCCGGAGGTATTCCCTCCGAGAACCTTTTTCTTTGTTTCCTGCGTATCAGTTTTTAGTTGCTCCATATAACGATCTTCCTGCCGATCTCGTCGCACTTCTCACTGATTCTTTTCAGTTCCAAAATCATTTCAACCAAGAGTTCTTTTTCGCTTAGTTCCATGAGACGCGCTTTCTCGGCTTCCGGATCAATTGCAGGAGCTTTTTTCAGCCAATCGAACATAAGCGCTTCCCTCAGCGCTTTTGACCACTGCCGCGGCTATGATCATATTCTTTGTTGTTCGGGTTGCACTGATTCGAGCGGTTGTCCCTGTTTGCCTGATATGCGCTGTTGTTTGGATTGTGCTGATTTGCGTAATGGTTCAGTTGTTCTTTGCTGTGGGTGTTGCCCGATACTCTGTGTTCTTTACTCATTTTTCCTTCTCCTTCAATCTTCGACGATTTCGTATTCAACTCTTGAGCCTCTCACGCGACGCGCATGAAAGCGTTTTTCGTTTGCCATCCAGTGTGGAAATAAATCCGCTTTTTCTTCGTTGGTATCACGATGGCAAATAACTATGTTCTCCGGCACGTCGCACCCGCCGTTTGAAAGCGGACGAATGTGGTCAAGTGTCGGATGATAGGAGCTGTTCGGATTCCCACAAGCTGATTTTTTCATCAAACGTCCCGCGTAATCGTAAGCCTCCTGCTCCGCACCGTATACCTGATTCCAGACATCAATCGTTCTGTACTTCGACATTTTGAGTACCTCCTTTCGTGTTGGTACCTTTATTATACTTTACGCCAAATAAAAAATCGAGTGGACAGCTGTCCACTCAATTTAATAGGTCTTGAATTTTGATGTTTGTGTATTTAGAAACCGCAATTATATTTTCAAGTTTCGGACAGCGAAAATGATTACCATTTCTGTTCCATGATTTTATCGTCTCAACAGAAACAAATAACTTGGAAGCCGCATCCTCCAATTTTTCGCCTTGCCTTTTAATTGCGTTGTAGCATTTCCTGCCTATCTCAGTGGTATCACCTTGCGCGTACATATCAAAAACTGTTTGAATATCAAAAATATCTTCTCCGATGATATCAGCCATCTGGTTAATCAGTTCTTGATTCGATGAGACGCCGTTCACCTTCGTGCCATCCTCCGTCATCATGACAAAGTGTACACACCTCCGTTCATCGGGAATCAAATACGGACTATGCGTGGAATACACCACCTTTATCCCGCGCTTTGTAAGTTCAATTAACTCGCGGAGCACTTCGCGTTGTGCGCTCGGATGCAACATTGCGGCAGGCTCATCAATAATGAAAATATCGCCCTTACTCAATATATTTTTCATAAAGTAATAAGTGAAATACCACCTTCTGCCTGCACTCGTTTCATTGAGATTAATCTGCTCACCGGTCTTTTCGTTTAAGAAAATAGAAATATGTCCTTGTTCATCTGCATGGACCGATATACTTTCATACATCTCTCTGTCGAATGAAGGAATATTGCTGTTTAAAAACGCCTCAAAATCCTCGACCGCTTGCTTTGAAAGAGTCAATTCATTTTTTGAAGATTTAAGCAGATCTTCACGATCACTCCCATTGTATACCCGCCGCAAATAAGTTTCCATTATGGAATTAGCATGATTGTTATAAGAGTAATTGCGATCCTCTTTTTTGAAGATCACATCACTGCTCTCGTTTTTCAGAATCAAGCATCGCTTGCCAATGATATGCTGAACATGTCGCAGAAATGAATAATAGCGGTCATCCTGTTCTTGCCTTAATATATAATCGGTGTCCAGTCCTTCTTGAATACGCTTTGTTCTTTCCTCGATCTCCTTCATCAACCGATCAATACGCTCGCATGCATCTTTTGTCGCTTTATTGATTTTTGTGATTTCCCTTTTGATCGCAGCTCTGTTGATGGATACGAATTTCTGCTCAAAGTTGGCAAGTGAGGGCTCTATGTATTCAAGTCTAAATGGCTTATTTTCATCCATCCTCAAATAAAGAGGAGTTTGAGCAATGAATGTCAGCGCCGTTTCATCATCTTCAAAGGTTCTCAGCATGCTTTCAAGGACTTTACGCACATTATCTATAAAATGCTCTGCTCGCCAAGATAACTCTTTGTAATTTGTCAACCCGCCATTTGCGTCTTTCAGGTTATAGCAATGAATCGGCAATTCTTCATATCCGTCATGAGATATTTTCGTGAGTTGCTTTTCGTATAAATCAACAGCGTCTTTTAATTGCAATGCCAAGTCGCGAATATCAGCGATTTCTTTCTTGATGGATGAGACAATATATTCAGAACGGAGTCTGTCAATCTTCAAATCATTACCGCTGCTATAGGCAATCACCTCACACTTGTCTTTATCGTATACGACTTCAGGTAACATCGCAACTACATCTTCTTCCGTCAGCTGAATGTGCGCACGATAGGCAATCTGTCCTTTTTCTCTATCTCCATAGTAATTGGTGTTCGCCAAAGCAACTGCCGATAAAGCTTCCAAAACATTCGTTTTTCCGCTGCCGTTTTTGCCTATCAGCACTGTCGGCAATCCGTCAAAAAAAGAAATTGTAACAGGCGTTTTTATTGATTTATAACTTTCTATTTCAATACTTATCAGTTCCATGTACTACAATTCCTTTAGCTCTTCAATTTGCAGTTCTTGTATTCTTTGTTTACTGCGTATCAGTTTCAAGCTTTTTCTCGAGCTTTAAAGCTTCGATCAGCTTATGGACATTGGTGAAAGAATTCCAATCGCAAAAAGGATAATTATCATCTTTGCGGTATTCTTTATATTTCAGAACCCTGTTCTGCATCACCACATCTGCGTTATGAACAGCCTCATCCAAGCGTGGCATAAGAACATCCGTAATCATCTGTTTGTCTTCTTTAGCATATCCCTTGGTATATCCCTTTGCTCTCAGGATCCGGTCAAAATCCGTAATAAGTTTCTCGGCAGTTTTCTCTGTATAACACTTTTCAAAGTGGTCAATCAGCCATACTTCAAACGCCATATTGGAAAAAGCTATTCCGATTCCATTGTCTTTTGCGGTTTTTATCGCAGGTTCAACAGAATCAGTCGGGAATTCGTCCTTATCAAAAACGCACCACACTCTGTTCCGAGCATTTTTCATCCCGATCGCATGATCAACAAGTGCAACCGGATCGTCATTCATAAATTTCACGCTGATTTTGAAAATACTTTTATAATTAGAGCGAACTGCTTCAAAATAGTTTTTCTCCGTCCGCTTTCCGTTGGTCAGAATCAAAAACTCATCCCGAACCGCAATTTTCTTGGTCTTTCTCGGCATATGCCCACCTCATTCCTTGCCTTTAAGGTCCGGTAGCGAAGCATAGAAGCCGGCAAGATAACGCTTGCTGAAAAGATCGTTCTTACGTACTCCGTTGAAATCGGAAAGCGACACAAGCGAGCTTCTCCCGTACTGATCCTTGCTGGTAAAGTAAATCTGATCACGGCGTAGGCCTTCGTCCATCAGCATGACATTATGCGCCGTGCAGATCAGCTGCGCATTCTTCGGGTTGTGTTCAATTGAGTTGAACAAACCGATAATATAATCCGCAACCAAGAAATGCAATTTCGCATCAATTTCATCGATGAAGATTGTTCTTCCCTGGTCAAGCGCCGCGAGGATCCAACCGAGATAGCAGAACAACCGCATAGTACCCTCGGAGTTGAATCCGTTCTCTTTGAAGAGCATAACCGGCTTTTTGCCGACAACTTCATTGTTTTTGTTAAAGACATCAAAATCCGTTTTTACATCAATGTGATACACATTTTCGTTTTCGGTTTTGATCTGCCCGGTCATCAATGCTGGGTTAATCTGCATCTGAGTGTTGATGTTAAGAATATCGTTCTGCGTTTCAACCGTAGCAATCTTATCCTTGATTACTTCAAAATCAGAAATACCGATATCCGCACGCTGCAGAATGTCCAAAGCCTGCTCCTTGTATTTCCCGTTCTCCATGGTGTAGATATCAAGTGAGTTTGCCATGTTTTCAAACACAATCAGTACGCTGGAAAACCACAGAATAACATCCTGCAAATATTTGTTGACGGGAAGATTGAAGTTGTTTCCGATGGATACAAACAGAGTTGCAGGCGGGACTTTTATCAGACCAATGACCTGGCTGGAAAGCCCCATAATCTCGAGTTTATCATAAGTCCGCTCAAATACCTTTGTCAGCCGTTCTTCGCGTTTATAAAGCCATTCATGATATACTGCGCCTCCGAGAAGCTCAAACCCGTACTTATAGTAAATTTCATTCTGAATAAATTCTACTTCAAACAGAGTGGGACTTTTATTGGCATCCGCCTGAAAAGCAAACGGTTCGTTTCCCGCAATAACCGGAATCTGAGCGGAGGAAAGTCTCACGACATTGACCATGTAAGCAAAAGCTTTCATAATGTTGGATTTTCCCGACGCGTTGCCTCCGAAAATCACCGCAGATTTCAGAAGTTCATTATCTCCTTTGCCCATCACTTTTTCATTGACGGTGAATGTGTTGATTTCACTGAGCGTGGGATCCACGGTCGTCTGCATCGACAAGTTGGCTTCTTCATAGAACGACCTGTAATTATCAAATCTAAAATTAATCAGCATGTTCTATCTCCCTTCCATTATACCGTTACCAGTATACTACATTATATGCCGATTGTCAACTTCTTATTTTGATTATTTGCAAATTATTTTCAATTTTCGAATTTAAGAAGCCGAGATATCGGCATACATGGAGATTATGCGATTGTTGTTTCATTGCTTTTCAGTTTTTCTATCATCTCCCCCAGCTTCCTCTCGCACTCCTCCTCGCTCTTTGCGTAGACAATATGCTGTTCCCGTTTGCCGTCTTTGCCGCGGGGCGTATATTTGCCCTGCCATGTGTTTTTACTGATCTTTGAGATACAGCCCGTGCCGGGCTTGCGTTTCTTGCTCTTTTTGGCGGTGAATTCAGCGGGTTTCGGTTCCGATTCGGGAGTTTGCCTGTCATCAGGATTTTTGCCGTTTACGGGCGAATCTGCGGGCTTTAGCGTGCCGAAGGCATCGTCCATTTTCTTTGCGGCGTTGCGCTCCATCTCTCCGGTCACGTGAGAATATACGTTGATGGTCGTCTCCGCCGAAGAGTGACCGAGGACGGCAGACAGCGTTTTGATGTCCAGCCCGTTTTCCAGTGCCATGGTTGAGAAGATATGCCGCAGACCGTGGAACGGGATGTGATTGCATTCGGCACGCTCCAGCATATCCGACAGCCGACTGCGACAACTCGTCGGACTGCGCGGATGCGTCGGGTCAAGCGGTGACGGAAACACCCACTCGGAGCTGACCGTTTTCCGATACTCTCCGAGAATATTCAGCACCGACTGCGGCAGATGCACCGACCGTACCGATGATTTTGTTTTCGGCGTGCTGATGATATAGTCCGAGCCGAGTGTGGTATATTCGCGTCTGATGCTCAACTCGCCTGTCGTAAAGTTGATGTCATCCCATTTCAGCCCGAGCAGTTCGCCCCGCCGCATGCCTGTGGCAAGTCCAAGAAGGATGAACTCATAGAAGCCTTCTTCCTTCGCCTGTATGAGCAGCCGCGCGATTTCTTCGTGTGACAGCACTTCAATTTCTTTGTTTTTCTTGGGCGGGAGCTTGCAACCGATCGCCTCATTGCGGTTGACCAGACCCTCTTTCAGCGCCTGATCGAGCGCACATTTGATGCGGGTGTGCATCGAACGGATGACCGCGCCCGACAGCTTTTTATCGCCGACACCATTGCGGTCGAGGTTGCCGCTTTTCATCTGTTCGGCATAAAATTTTTCAAGATCACTCTTTTTGAGCGCGGCAAGCGGGAGCTTTCCGATGCCGGGGATGATGTGCTTGTAGATGTCGTTTTCGTATTTCAGGCGCGTGGTTGCGGCAATGCTCAGTTCGCAGAAGTTGCGATACCAGTAATCGATATACTCACCGAACGGCATGTCTGCGGCGGTTTTCACGACCGGCTTCTGTACGGTTTCCTTGAGGGCTTTCAGCTTTTCTTCGACCTCGCGCTTGGTTTTAGCCAGCACATTTTTCGTAATCGGCAGATTCTTTTCATCGTAACCGACCACGCATCTGCCTTCCCATCTGCCGTCTTTGCGCTGACGGATCAGCCCTTGTCCGTTCTTTCGTCTGCCCACGGTTTCAGCTCCTTTCCGAGGATTTTTTCAAGTGCATTGCCCGTAACTTCGGAGGCTCGCTTCTGCATTTCTTCCGTCACATGCGCATAACAGTCGAGCGTGAAGCCCGGTTTTGTGTGTCCGAGTTCTTTTGCCAGCGTCTTTTCATCCACGCCGACGGCAATCGAATGGGTGGCGTAGGTATGACGCAGACCGTGAAACGGAATGTCGGGAAGCCCTGCTTTCTTGATGATTCGCTTGAAGGTACCGTATGCCGTGTTGGGATTGATCGGTTTTTCCGCGTCGCGCAGGCTCGGGAAAATCCATTCGGAGCCGATGGCTTTCTTTCGCTCTTTCAGCATGCGGACAACGCTTTCGGGCAGGACAATCGTGCGGATGCCGGTGTCGGTTTTCGGATCGCTGACCGTGATTCCGCCCCTGACCGGGATGATCTGACGTGCCACGCTGAGCTTGCCTTCCGCTTCATTGAAGTCCTCCCAGCACAGTCCGCAGATCTCGCCCTTGCGCAGTCCCGTCATACATTCGAGGTAGAAGAAGTCCCGCCACCACGGTTCGTCCTCAATGATTTTCAGAAACTTTTTGAGCTGTTCCTCGTTATATACTTTTCGTTCCGCGCTGTTCAGTTTGGGAATTGTTGTGCCGTCGGTCGGATTTTTGACGATGATATGCTGCTCCACTGCCATCTCAAAGCACTTGTGCATCATCATATGCACTGCTCTGACCGTACTGCCCGAGAGCGATTTTCCTTTTGTTTTGCTCTCGGTGACGCGCCCTTCTTTGAGCAGTTTTACGTAAAGCTGTTGCATGTCCCGCGTGAGGATTGCCGAGATTTTCTTGTAGCCGAGATACGGACGGACGTATGCATCCGCATAGAAAATATACTTGTTCAGCGTCTGCGGGCGCACCACATCCTTCTGATAGCAGAGCCAACGGTCGAGCCATTCGTTCAGGTTCACGAGGCAATCTTCGTTCAGTTCCACCCCGCGGTAGGTTTCGAGGAGCTTATAAAATTTCGTCATCGCCTCGCTCTGCGTCTTGCCGAAGACCGATTTGTATATCGGCTTGCCGTCCTCTTTGTGTCCGACGATAATGCGTGCTTCCCATCTTCCGTCCGGTCTTTTTCTGACCATCCCGTCCCCGTTCGGACGTCGTTTACTCATATTTTTCACCTTCTTCCACGCACAACAATACCATAAAGATTTTCATATATCCAGCGGAAATCGAAAGAGTTATCGGAAAGTTATCAATTCGATTTTCAAAAATTAGGTTGACAATATCCTAAAATCGGTGTATAATATTTGTGTAAAGAATTGTCAGGAGGTAATATCATGGATATCAACACCAACCAGATCGTTTCCATTTCGGAAGCCAATCAGAATTTTTCGCGCGTTGCCAGAGCCGCTGACAGACTCGGTACCGTAGTCATTTTCAAGAACAACAAGCCAAAATACAAATTAGTCGACATCGAACAGGATTCGGAAATTCAGATGACCGATGACGAAAAAATTGATTTTGTTGCCGCGCGCATTCTGAAGGAATATCGGAAAGCCTTTGAGGAGTTGGCGAAATGATTAAATTCAGCAGGGACAAGGTTTTGCTTCTCCATCAGATTATTTCGCAGGAAACGGGCGGGGATCCGAATCTGCGTGATATCAATCTTCTTGACAGTGCGTTGGAATCTGCCTTTCTGACCTTTGACGGAAAAGAATTATATCCGACAAAAGAAGAAAAGGCGGCTCGCATTGGTTATTCTCTGATTTCAAATCACGCATTTGTAGACGGAAACAAGCGCATCGGCATGTACGTTCTTCTCTCTTTTCTTGAAACAAACGGAATTAAGATTCATCCGAGCAACGAAGAGGTTGTTCGTGTCGGGCTTGCAACCGCTGCCGGAGAGATGAAATACGAAGACATTTTAGCGTGGATTTTAGAAAACGAATAATCTCTTGGTGTGGGGGATAAAAACTAGTTCTGAGTTTTTATCCCCCACACGCTTTTTCTTTATTTACGGTGGTGATTTTTATAATGCGGCGGTTTTCATTTCAAGTTTTTGAAACCACTCGCAGGAACGAATGTCGTCATATATTTTTTCCGCAAGCGTTTTCTTCATCAGCTTTAAATTCATCATATTGTCACTCGGCGCATCCGAGACGGCCCAACCGTACAGCATCGGATGCGTCAGTGAATGATTTTTTACCGATACTGATTTTTCACAACATTCCATGGCGCGTTCAAGATGGCAGCGCACGATATCTTCATTTTTTCCGCCATCAGCTTCGCGCCCTGCAATTCCTTGGTGAAGATTATATAAGTGCTGCAATTGCTCGAAGCCCATATCATCGTTCTGATATACAGTTTCAAATATTTTTGACACAACCTCAAAGCACCTTTGTTTATAAGCATTGCCGAGATTTATACTATCATCATTATCTATGCGGCAAGCCATATAGAACAGTTCTTCCAGAAACCAATATGTGCAAAATGCAACATCGGAAAGCAAATCATCGCCTTTATCAATCAATGCGCTGATTACTTCGGACGAATCAAAGATCGGTACAGATTTTAATGCCCATTTTTGTGCGGTTTCCATATCGCCACGCTCGGCGTAACACCGTGCAAGCTGCGAAATCGCCTGTCCTTTGTAATACATATTACCAGCCCGCCCCTCGGCATCATCATTGTAAATATCTGTTGCAAGCCCGATAAATTCATGGAAGTATTTGTCTTTATCGGTATCAAAATAGCTCGACATAAGCATTTCTTTTACGTCGATATTATTCGGCATTTGCCTGTATGCCTCCTGCCAGACCGCAAGCGCTTCGTCTCTTTTACCGACGCGAAAAAGTTCACCGGCTTTTATACTGTATTCTTTAAAAAGTTTATTTTCATCCAGCTTTTCAACGCATAAAAGCTCATCGACTGTTATGCCAAAAAATCTTGCGATATCAGGCAGAAGGGTTATATCCGGGTAAGAATTTCCGTTTTCCCATTTGGAGACCGCCTGGAATGAAACATTCAGATATTGTGCGAGTTTTTCCTGAGAAATATTTTTTTTGCTTCTCATTTCTTTCAGTTTATCAGATAAATATAGGTTCATGTTTTTCCTCCTGTAATTATATTTTGTAGCTACAATCACATTATAAAGGAAAATCAAAGCTATTACAATAACCAATTTGTTGAATTAAAGTTGAGCAACTAAACTTACGGTAGAAACGCATCCAGCGGAAATCGAAAGAGTTATCGGAAAGTTATCAAATCGCCCCGATGTTTTTTCTTTGTTTCCTGCATCAAAAAAATTGCGATTCCGAATTTATTTCTGCCATTCGATTGCGTTATCCAGAGAAACGCTCCCGTTGATTCTCCGGACTTCCTCGATGCAGGCGTGACGAAGTTTGCCGAGGTCTTCATGTTCAATGTCATTTGTTGCCGCAATCACGTTGAGCAGCATTGAAATTTCAACCGATAGCTTGAAGAGCGCACTGCTGCGCGCGTGCTCGCATTTGTCAAGCACTCTCCGCAAAGTATCTACCGTCTCGGAAGAAATCAGCTCGGGCGCTCTGCGATTACAGAGATACGCATTATAAAAATCAACCGCCTTTTCGATATATTCGCTGACACTTTTGGAGCCGTCCGACTTGCTGAGTGCCTTTGCCGTGTCCAATGTTTCCTCGCTGATATGCAGAGAAAAACGAGTTTGCCTGTTCTCCATAAAAGCCTCCTTTTTTGCCTCAGACGCCTGCAAAAAGCCCGCAAACACCGGCTTTTTCGCATTGCAGGCGCCTGAATTTGTGTTCATGCGATTTTTGACACACACTTGCGCATATTTTTCTTTCGTGCAAAACCCGCGAAAAAGCGAGCAAATGCGGTCAAAACACGCGAAAAACGGAGGGCTCTGCCCGCCGATGTGATTCGGGCGAGCGTTTTTGACGCACGCCCTTTCTCCTGCTTGAAAATCGACCTTCGCATAAATCTTCACATTTGCCCGTTTTCCGCGTGATTTTCGGCATGAACGTTGTTTCCTGTATGCCGCTCATATTTTGCAATCCGCTCCCGCATTTCCGCCTCCCGTCTCAGCTTGTCAAGCTCCTTTTCGTCATACGCTTTCTTGATGGGAGCGATAGGCGTGATGTGATATTTCAGCGTGCCGTTGTGAACCTCACCGCTCTTTGTCCTTATCAAGGTCTGCTCGGTTTCGACCAGCCCGCGCTTTTCAAGTGAGCGAAGATATTTCATCACCGTGTTTTTTGACATTCCGATCCGCTCCCCGATCTCACGGAAGGACGGATAGCAGGTGTGTGTCCTGCGGTCTTCATAATAAAGCAGACAGGCGTAGAGCAGAATTTCACCGCCCGAGAGATCCATATACAGCACGCTGTTCGGCACCATGAAGTAGTTACCCTCCGCATAAGATTTGCGTGCAGTGCCATGCGTGACGATGCGTGCAAAATCGTATTGCGTTTTCTCTTTGAGAGAAAGATTCACCTTGATTCGCTGTGTGATGTGTCTGTCTTTTTCCGTGATCACTACCTCGGAAAGAAAACCCGCCACAACCAAAGGCAAATATCCGCGACTGAGAATCCCTTTCCTGATTTCATGTTGGAGATCCTCATCAAATTTTGCAAACATAAAAATCGCACACCCGAGCCATAGCGAATATGCCGCTCCGGAATTAAAATCAACCGTTTTCAACGCAAGCCTGATATGCGCGGGCTTCATGAGATCGAGTATTACTTTTCGGATATCTTCGGTTGCAAAGCGGACTCCGTAGCAAGCGATTTCTTCGACATTCCACAGCCGATGCAGGGCATTTATCACGCGGTGCTTTTCCCGGCGGTCGAGG
>ERZ824600.3407-NODE-3407-length-15250-cov-6.775189_pt1 | contig 15250 bp, 14 predicted proteins | sample MGYA00519933_ERZ824600 | MGnify/ENA primary metagenome ERZ824600 (study PRJEB31778, sample SAMEA3449178) | human gut metagenome | biome: human gut; feature: human-associated habitat; material: faeces | place: United Kingdom | collected 2010/2012 ... | reverse complement strand
AGCTCTACGGCTTCATCGCCGTGCCCGACGGCCCGCTGATGATGACCGCGGCACTCTTCCTCTGGACCTTCCGCAACTTCGCCGAGCGGCGGCCCCTGGCCTGGCTCTGGATGGGCGTGGCGATGGCCGCGATGGCCTACAGCAAGTACCACGGGGCGCTGGTGGTGATCTTCTGCCTGGCGGCCAACCCGCGCCTGCTGCTGCGCCCCGGGCTCTACGCCTCCGGCGCCGTGGCCCTTGTGCTCCTCGTCCCGCACCTGCTCTGGCAGTACGAACACGACTGGGCGTCGTTCGCCTACCACCTCGCGGGACGCAACTCGGTCTTCCGCCCCAACTACCCCGTGGAGTTCCTGCTCAACGTGCTGGTGGTCTTCAACCCCCTCTTCGTGCCGCTCTATGTTCAGGCCTGGCGCAAGACCCGGCCGCAGAACGCCCTGCAGCGGGCGCTGAAGCTGCTGCCGCCCGCCTTCATCGGCTTCTTCCTCCTCTCGTCGCTGCGCGGCTACGTGCAGCCGCAGTGGATCATCGTCGCGACGTTCGGTCTGCTGTGGGTGCTCTTCGACTATGCCCGCCGCCACCCCCGCACGCGCCGCTACCTGATGCGGGCCGGCGGCGTGACGATCGTCCTCGTGGCGCTCGTGCGGCTGGAGATGATCTTCAACCCGCTGCACATCCGTTTCGAGGTCTTCGACAACGCCGCAAGCTACGGCGAGATCGCCCGCGTGGCCGACGGCCGCCCGGTCGTCTTCCGCCACGGGTATGCCGTGGCGGCCAAGTACCGCTTCTATACGGGCGGCGAGGCCTACTGCCAGCCCAACATCCGCTACCGCACGCACCAGTGGCAGTTCCGCGACGACGACGACCGCTTCGCCGGACGCGAGGTGCTCGTCGAGACCGCGGCGCGCCCGGCCTCCGACACGACGTCGGCCGTGCGGAGCGTCGCGCTGGCCAACGGACGGCGCTTCACGTGGCTTGTCGACAGCTGCTACCTCCCGACGCGGCGCGTCGAAATCGCCTGCGAGGGGCTGCCCGCACGGGTTGCGCCGGGCGAGGAGCTGACGCTCACGCTGCGTCTGGAGAATCCCTATGACTACGACATCCGGGTCGACGGCCGCCCCCTTTCGCTCGTCATGCTGTGGAAGCACGGCCGCTTCCGCGTCGAGGAGTTTCCCGTGGAGGCGGCGCCCTTCACCCTCCCGGCCCGCGGCCATCTGACGCTGGAGGTGCCCCTGCGCGTCCCCGACGAGCTCGCCGGCACGGATTTCGACGCCGGCTTCGCCCTGCGCCGCGAGGGCTATGTCAACTGGTTCAACGGTAAACCCCTCCGTGTGGAGGTCGCACATCTATGATCGAACAGTTCCTCAAATTCTGCCTCGTGGGCGGGTCGGGCGTCTTCGTCGACTTCGGCATCACGTATCTCTGCAAGGAGTGGCTGCGCCTGAACAAGTATGTGGCCAATTCGCTGGGCTTTCTGTGCGCCGCGACGTCGAACTACGTGCTCAACCGCCTGTGGACCTTCGGCAGCACCGATCCGCACGTCGCCGTCCAGTACATGCGCTTTCTGGGCATTTCGGCCGTGGGCCTTGCGATCAACAACCTGACTATCTACGTGCTGCACGGCCGCTTCCGGCTCAACTTCTATCTGGCCAAGCTCTTCGCCATCGGGGTGGTGACCTTCTGGAACTTCTTCATGAACTACTTTTTCAACTTCTGATCCGCGCCCCGGCGGCGGACGGTTGCAAAACAGACGCGCGGGCAGGAGCGATCTCCTGCCCGCGCGGATTTTTCCGGGACGGCGTGTCGGATTACCGGCGGCCGCGGATTCGGCGCAGCGGAAGCCCGAGGACTCCGAAGAAGGCTTCGCCGAAGATGCCGCCCGACATCTTCGAGGCCCCCTCGCGGCGCTCGGTGAAGATGATCGAGACTTCGCGCAGCTTCATGCCCAGCTTCCAGGCCGTATACTTCATCTCGATCTGGAATCCGTAGCCCTTCATGCGGATGCGGTCCAGGTCGATCGTCTCGAGCGCCCGGCGCGAGTAGCAGACGAAGCCGGCCGTGGCGTCGCGCAGCGGCATGCGCGTGACCAGCCGCACGTACATCGAGGCGAAATAGGACATCAGCAGCCGCCCCATGGGCCAGTTGACGACGTTGACGCCCTGCACGTAGCGCGAGCCCACGACCACGTCGTAGCCCTCGGCCGCCGCGCGGTAGAGCCGCACCAGGTCGTCGGGGTTGTGCGAGAAGTCGCAGTCCATCTCGCAGAGGTAGTCGTAGCCCTGCTCCAGCCCCCAGCGGAAGCCCGCCAGGTAGGCTGTGCCGAGGCCCAGCTTGCCCTTGCGTTCGATCAGGTGCAGGCGGTCGGGAAACTCCCGCTGCCGTTCGCGGACGATGGCGGCCGTGCCGTCGGGCGATCCGTCGTCGATGACGAGCATGTCGAAGGGTTCGGGCAGCGAAAAGACCTTGGAGATCATCGCCGAGATGTTCTCCTTTTCGTTGTAGGTCGGAATGATTACCAGTTTGCGCATGGCGTCGGTGTTTCGTCTTCAGTCGTTGCAAATATATGCAAATATACTATTATTTTGCCGATTTGTCCTCCGGAAGTCCCTTTTTTGCGGGACGTTTTCTGGCACGGATGCGCCGTTTGGCCGCATCGTCCACGCGCCACGATTCGGTGATCTTCTGCAGCGAACGGTTGAAGGTCCAGTCGTCGAGGCGGCACCGGTCGAGCCACGCTTCGGTCCGCTCGGGGAACTTCACGTAGCAGACCGATACGGCCCACGCCACGCCCATGCGGGCGTAGTAGGCCTCGCAGCGCATGGCCTCGAGCCGCTCGAAGAGGCGGTCGAGGTGCTCCGCGTCGACGAAGTTGCCGAGGGCCGTCACCGCGGCGAAGCGGGCCTCGAACTCCCGCGGCGACTCGAACAGCGGCTGGATCATGCGCCACACCGGTTCGCGTTCGTCGCTTCGCAGCCGCCGGCAGAAGGTGTCGCAGACGGCCCAGTTGTCGATCGTCGGAACGAACTCCCGCACCAGCGCGAGCCGCTCCTCCAGCGGGCAGCGGACGTAGCCGATGACCAGCCCGCGGAGCATGCGCTCCTCGAAGTAGCGGATGTCGCCGTCGCGGAGCAGGTCGCGCCACGCCTCGCCGCGGGCGATCTCGCGGGCCAGTGCACGCAGCTCGGGCAGGCGGATGCCCAGCAGGTCGGTGACGCCCGGCAGCAGCGAGGCGTTGAACTGTCGGTAGGCGGGGTCGCTCATGGCGACGAGCCGTTCACGGAGCGTGTTCATCGTTTGCGGAATTTGGGGGTGATGCCCAGGAAGAACGAGACGTTGAGCCGCGGCATCGGTCGCGAGAGGACCGTTTCGTACTCCTCGTTCAGCAGGTTGTGGATGCAGCCCTTGAGCGAGAACGACGCCCACGCGCACTCGAAGCTGCGGGCGAGCGACAGGTCGCTCATGAAATAGGGCTTCACGCGCCCCAGCACGCCGGGGTCGTTGTCCGTCATCGTGTAGCGCTCGCTGTACCAGCACCACTTGTAGTCGAGCTCCCACCGCCGCCACAGCAGCCGCGCGGTGAAGGCTGCCGAGTAGACCGGGATGTAGACCAGCTGCTTGCCCACCGAGCGGTCCGCGTCGCTGAACTTGTCGCCGCGGTTGATCGAGCGCGTCCAGGCGAAGTTGCCGTCGAAGAGGGCCTGCCAGCCGTTGCCCCACGCCGTGCGGGCCGTGAGTTTCGTCTCGATGCCGTAGCTGTGTACGCGCCGCACGTTGACCGGCGTGTAGATGCCCTGTTTGGCGGTGGCGATCCAGAGAATCCAGTCGTCGATATAGGAGTCGAAGGCCGTGACGGAAGCCTTCAGGCTGTGCGCTCCGCGTTCGAGTGCCGTCTCGACGCCGGCATCCCACGTCCAGCCGTGCTCGGGTTTGAGGTCGGGGTTGCCGCCCGGGCGGAAGTAGAGGTCGTTCAGGGTCGGGAAGCGGTAGTTGCGCGCCGCCGAGGCCTTCACGACGACGTTGCCGCGCCGCGAGAGCAGATAATCGGCAAAGAGCGCCGGGATGAGGGGCGTCGTGCGGTCGCCGTAGAGCTCCCAGCGCAGGTCGGCCGCCAGGCCCAGCCGCGGGTGGGGCCGCCACTTCACGGCGGCGAAGGCCGAGGCCTCGAAGCGCTGCTTGCGGTAGAGCGTATCGGCGTGCTGGCCCGTGACGTAGTCGATGAGCGAGAGGTCGCCCGTACGCGTGTCGTGCTGGTGCATGGAGAGGCTGCCCGTGAAGAGCCACCGCTCGCCGAGGGCGTATTCGGCCTCGGCCTCGGCAAAGAGCGTGCGGATGCGGCTCTGCGCATCGGTCGCCGAGAAGAAGTTGCCCTGCCCCTCGACGTCGACGCGCATCAGGTAGCGCATCTCGGTGTGGGTGTAGCCGCCGCGCACCTCCGTCTTCAGCCCGCCGCGCAGCCGTTGCCACGCCGCCACGGCACGCAGCGTGCGCTCGTCCTGCGTGTTGCGCTTCTGCTTGTCGGTGTTGCGCTCGGCGCTGGTCATCGCCAGCCCGCGATGCGAGTCGAGGTACCAGGCCGCCAGCGAGAGCCGGTCGCCGCCGCGCGTCGTGTAGTAGAGCTCCTGCATCACGTGCAGGTCGCGGAAGCCTCCGCCGCGGTTGCGCTGCAGCGGGTAGTAGCTGTCGACGATGTTGCCGTTTTCGTCCGTGACGAACTGCTTGGTGTTGTAGTTGTGGTAGCGGAAGTCGTTCTCCGAGGTGCTGCACAGCACGCGCGTGGAGCTGCTCCAGCGCTTCCCGCGCCAGGTCAGGCGGGCGAACTCGTCGAAGGTCGAGAACGACCCCACGCCCTGCACGTAGCGCAGCGAGAGCCCCTCCTCCGCGGGCGGCGAGGTCTTCAGCGTCACGGCGCCGCCCAGTCCGCCGCCCGTGATGCCCACCGAGCTGGCGCCGTGGAAGACCGCCGCGTCGTCGATGAAGTAGGAGGGGATGAGCGAGAAGTCCACCTGCCCGAGCATCGGCGAGTTGATCTTCATGCCGTTCCACGTCACCTGCGTGTGCGAGGGCGCCGTGCCGCGGAACGAGGCCGTCGCGAGCGTCGCGCGGCCGTAGGACTTGATGAAGATGGTCGTTCCGGTGGTCAGGGCGTCGGCCAGCGACGAGGTGATGTTCTCGCGCAGGACGGTGCTGTCGATCAGCGTGCGCTGCACGCCGATCTGCTTCATCGGACGGCTCGCGGCGATCTCCACCTGCTCGATGTCGATGCTGCGCGCCGTCGCGTCGCCCTGCGCGGCGGCGGTCGCCGTGCAGAGAGCCGAGAGCACGAGGAGGATGACGTTCCGGAACACCGCTGCGGTTACTCTTTGCGGGTGACGGTGCGGAAGCAGCCGATGCCGCACACCTCGGTCGAGATCTCGCCGATGAGCGGCCGGGCGTCGTTCACGCCTGTCTGCACCTTGATGAAGTCCACCTGCGTGAGGTTGGCCGGCTCCCCGTCGGCCGTCACGGCATTGGCGATGCGCAGGCAGTTGACGCCGCCGATCAGGTCGCGGCTCGATGCGTTGTCGGCGTATCCCCAGCCGAAGGAGACCATGACGTAGCGGCCGTCGTCGGCCTGTGTGATGTTGCTCGGGAGCAGCGTCCCCCGCAGCGTCAGGGCGTCGCCCTCGACCCAGGCCGGGAAGTAGCTCTCCTGCTTGTGGTATTCGTTGCGGGCGACGACCCCTTCGCCGCCGCGGTTGTCGCGCCAGGCGATGTCGTCGCCGGGTTGCGCCGGGCGCAGGTAGGTGATCTCGTAGCCGGTGTCCGATGCCCCGTATTCGCTCCCCTTGAGCTCGTACCAGGTGTCGTTGGGCAGTCCGTCGCCGTTTTCGTCCTGCATGACGTGGATGACGCCCGGCTCGGACGATCCGTCGAAGGTGTTGCCGCGGACCCACAGCTCGTAGTCATTGCCCGCCGGGACAGGCTCGTCGAAGCGGGCCACGAGCGTGCCGCCCCAGCCGCCCAGCGAGACGTAGGCCCCCTGGGCGATCCGCTGCTCGGCATAGGCGCACGCCGCTTCGGGGGTCGTCACGTCCGTGAATCCGCTCTGGGGTTCGTTGATGAACTGCCCCGGCGCGGGGGTGTATTCGACGATGCGGTCCGCGGGCTGCGAGACGCGGGCGGAGACGAACTCCTCGCTCGAATTGCAGGCGGCGGCCGCCGCGGCGAGGATCAGCAGTGCATATCTTTTCATGGCTTGACGGTATTTTACGGTTTGAAGCAGAACGATCCGGGTACGATGCCCACGCGCAGCGTGTCGAGGGCCCGGCCCTGCGGCGTGAAACGGTAGACGACGCCGTGCTGCACGTAGTCGATGGCGTCGGCGACGTAGACCTCCGACGTCGCGGGGTCGATCCCCAGCCCGTAGTAGATCGTCCCGGCGTAGGGCAGGAACGGGGCGTCGGGCAGCCGCTCGGCGTCGATGCGCATGCGCCATACGCCGCCGTTGATGAAGTAGAGCGTGTCGCGCCGCCCGTTGAGGGCCAGGCGCGCCGGGTGGTCGCCCGCCGGGAAGTCGAACGTCCGCTCGATGCGCCGCGTCGCGGCGTCGATGCGGTAGAGGATCGCCGGCTCGTTCAGCCCGTCGGTCAGGGTCCAGAGCCGGCCGCTGCGGTCGATGACCAGCGACGAGGGCTGGCGTCCCACGCTGATCGAGTCGACGAGCCGTTCGGTGCGGGTGTCGATGACCAGCAGCTTGTTGTCGTAGGACCAGCAGTTGACGAAGACCTCGTCGCCCCACTGCACCATCTGCTCGGTCGACTTGTGGCCGTTGGTCTGAATGTGGCCCCGGATGCGGTTCGTGCGGGAGTCGACGACGGTGATGCGCGGATCGTAGAGGTCCGTGACGTAGAGCGTCGTGTCGTTCGGGAAGAGCAGGTAGCGGGGCGAGACGACCCCCTCGATGATCCCCTTCAGGCGGAACGTCGCCGGGTCGATCTCGTAGACCGCGCCCGAGTTGTTGACCACGACGTAGGCGCGGCCGTCGTGCAGGCTCATCGACTGGGCCACGTCGCCGAGCTTCATGCCGTTGGCGCGGATGAAGACCTCGTTTTCGAGCTGCCGCGTCGCGGGGTCGTAGTACGAGAGCGAGGCGTTGTCCCAGGTGAAGTTGCCCTCGCAGGTGATGAAGACGCCGCGGCCCGAGGTGGCGAAGGCCTCCTCGTCGAGCGGTCCGTAGTCCATGCAGGCCGCGGTCAGTGCCGCGGCCGCACAGCAGGCGGCAATATCTCTCCAGCGTCTCATCGCGGGTCGTTTCGGCAGTTTCGGTGCGGGGAGCGGGGAGCACGTGACCGGAGCCGGTTCTCGTCGGCGGGCGCGTCACCCCATTCTCCGCAGGGTTGCGTTGCGTTTCGTGGCGCCGTAGGCAGGTCTTCTGACTCGTTACCGTTCCGGCGCCTTCCCGTTCCCGTGCGGGGACAGTGGCCGAGATGCCGGAACGCAGGGTGTAACTCACAGCAGCGGGAACTGTTGCCGATTCGCACGGCATTCCCTTTTGATCCCGACGGTCGGAAGCCGTCGTTGCGGAACCTTGCGCGGGGCAAAATTAACCTTTTTTTGCGAGATTGCCGCGTTCGTGCATGCAATTCCGCCAAAAAGATTATCTTTGCGATGGATTGCAGGCACCTGAAAGCGATGGAAACGACCGTGGAAGAACAGATCGCGATCACGCCCTCGCTGTGCGAGGCGGTCGCGCGGCTCATGCCGCAGCTCTCCGCGCACCTGGGCGCACCCTCCGCCGGGCTGCTGCGGCGGCTCTGCGCGTCGCCCGCGGCGGCGCTGCTCGTTGCGCGGCAGGACGGCCGCATCGTCGGGATGCTGACCCTGGCGTGGTACGACGCCCCCTCGGGCCGCAAGGCGTGGATCGAGGATGTGGTCGTCGATGCCGCGGCGCGCGGAAGCGGCGCGGGCGAGGCGCTGGTGCGCGCGGCGCTCGAACGGGCGCGCCGGGAAGAGGCCGACTGCGTGATGCTCACCTCGTCGGCGGCCCGCACGGCGGCCCGGAGCCTGTATCGGAAAGTGGGATTCGTGGAGGCGGAGACCTCGGTCTTCACCCTTAAAAGAGAGAAAATATGAAGAGATTTCTGAAAATTACGGCAACGGTGGTGGCCGTGGTGCTGGTGGTGGCGATCGTCACGCCACTGCTGCTGCGCGGCAAGATCGGCGACATCGTCAAGCGCGAGGCCAATGCGATGCTGGCGGCGCGGCTCGACTTCGAGAAGCTGGACATCAGCCTGCTGCGCAACTTTCCCAATGCGTCGCTGAACCTCAAGGGGCTGACGCTCGTCGGGACGGACCGTTTCGAGGGCGACACGATCGTTGCGGCCCGGCGCATTACGGTTGTCGTGAACCTCATGTCGCTCGTGGGCGACGAGGGCTTCGAGGTGCGCAAGATCATCCTCGCCTCGCCCGCCCTGCATGCGCACAAGCTGGCCGACGGTGCGGTCAACTGGGATGTGATGAAGCCTTCGGAGCCGGCCGACACGACCGCCGCGGAGGAGTCCGCCCCGTCGTCGTTCCGCCTTTCGGTGCGTGACTTCCGCCTGACGGATGCCGTCATCCGCTATGAGGACGACTCGACGGGCATGGAGCTGCGGACGGCACCCCTCTCGCTGCGTCTTTCGGGCGACATGTCGGCCGAAAGCACACAGCTCGATCTCGACCTGCTGGCCGGGGGCGTTGACTTCACGCAGGGCGGGGTGCCGCTGCTGCACGACGCCGAACTGGCCCTCGATGCCGAGATCGATGCCGATCTGGCCGAGGGGCGCTTCACCTTCTCGCGCAACACGCTGCGGCTGAATGCCATCGAGATGCGTCTCGACGGCTGGGTGCAGCAGGTCGGCGATGCGCTGGCGATGGACGTCAGTGCCGGATGCAGCGAGGTTCGCTTCAAGGACCTGCTCTCGCTCATCCCGGCCTTCTACAAGCATGAATTCCGCAGTCTGGCGGCGTCGGGCGAGCTTTCGATGGAGCTCTGGGCGCGCGGTCAGATGCACGGGGCGCAGCTCCCGGCCTTCGAGCTGAAGACCGAGGTGCACAACGGCAGCTTCCAGTACTCCTCGCTGCCGAAGGCCGTGACGGACATCAACATCGCGGCCAAGGTCTCCAATGCGGGCGGCGAACTGGACAAGACCGAGGTCGAGATCTCGGAATTCGGCCTGAAGATGGCCGGCAACTCCCTCTCGGCCACGGGCTACGCCACGAATCTCATGAGCGACCCCACGTTCCGGGCGACGCTCTCCGGACGGGTCGATCTGGGGGCCATCCGTGAGGTCTATCCGCTGGAGAAGGGGATCGACCTGGCGGGCCGCATCGCGGCGTCGATGAAACTCTCGGGACGCATGTCCGACGTCGAAAGCGGACGCTACGAGCGCATCTCGGCGTCGGGATCGCTCGTCGTCGAGCAGCTCGGACTGCACGTGCAGCAGCTGCCCGAGGTCTTCATCCGGCGGGCTGCTGCCACGATCTCGCCGCAGGCCATGACCCTGGGCGAGTTTGGTGTCACGGTGGGCGGCAGCGATCTGTCGGCCACCGGACAGCTGACGGGCTACCTGGGGTACCTGATGCGCGGCGAGCAGCTTGCGGGCCGCCTCTACGTGAAGTCCGACCTGCTCGATCTGAACGAAATCCGGGCGGCTGTTCCCGCCGACGCCGAAGCGGAGTCCGCCGATGCGGAGAAGCCGGCCGAAGAGGCCGCCGCGGCGCCCGCGCAGGCCATCGTCGTGCCGAAGAACCTGAATCTCTCGCTCAATGCCGAGCTGAAGAAGGTGCTCTTCGAGAAGATGGTCATTACGGATATTGCGGGCGAGATGTCCGTGGCCGGCGGCACACTGTCGCTCGACCGACTGGGGCTGCAGCTCTTCGGCGGCAAGGCATCGGCCTCGGGACGCTACTCCACGGCGGCCGATCCTGCGCATCCGACCCTCTCGCTTGCGGCCTCGATCGCGAAGGCCTCCTTCCCCCGGACCTTTGAGGAGATCGAGGCGGTGCGTCAGCTGGCGCCGATCTTCGAGAAGGCGAGCGGCGACTATTCGCTCTCGATCGACATGCGGACGACGCTCGATGCCGCGATGTCGCCCGACCTCATGTCGCTGACGGCGCAGGGCGAGATCAGCTCCGAGAATGTCAGCGTGGAGGGGGTCGAAGTCTTCGACAAGCTGGCCGACCTGCTGAAGAACGACAAGCTGCGCCGCATCGAGGCGCGTGACCTGAAGATCCGCTTCTCGATCAAGGACGGGCGCGTCACCACGGAGCCCTTCGACCTGAAGATGGGTGACGTGAATGTCAACATGTCGGGCACCACGGGGCTCGACCGGACGATCGACTACACGGCGAAGGTGACCCTTCCGGCCGGTGTGGGCGGCGTGCTGGGGGCGGTCAACGTCGGTATCGGCGGCACGTTCACCTCGCCGAAGATCACGCTGGGCGTGCAGGAGACGGTCGAGCAGGTGGTCTCGAATGTTGTCTCGGAACAGATAGACAACCTGACGGGCGGCCGCGGCGGCCTGCTCTCGGACGATACGCAGACGCGGGCAGCCGCCCTGCGCGAGGAGGCGCAGCGGGCGGGCGAAAAGCTCGTCGAGGCGGCCGAGACGCAGCGGCAGAAGCTCGTCGATGCCGCGGCCAAGAAGGGGGCGCTGGCGAAGATCGCGGCCGAAGCGGCCGGCGACGCCCTGGTGGATGAGGCGAAAAAGCAGTCCAAGGCACTTCTGGAGGAGGCCGAGAAGCAGATTCAGAAACTCACGCAGGAGGCGGAATCCGGCGCACAGCAGTAGTCCGGAGCTCCCTTTCCGGAGCTTCCCTTGCGACAGTTCGGGCCGGGATGTATCGTGTGATACACCCCGGCCCGAATTTTTCTGTGCTGCGCACCTCCCGCGGGGCTCTTCCGCGCGGTTCCGGACTCTTTCACACCCCCTCGCAGCCCTTTCCAGTGCGGTGCGCACGGCCTCTTTCGGCTCCGCGTGCGGTCTCCGCGCCCCGTCTGTTCGGCGCGTGATTTTTGCGGTCTTTCTTTCGTTCCGAGCACGGTCTCCGCGACCCTTCCGTTCCGCGCGCGATTCGTGCGGCCTCTTTCGGCTCCGAGCACGGTTTTCGCGACCCTTCCGTTCCGCGCGCGATCCGTGCGGCCCCGCCCCGTGAGTTCGCGGGCTGGGCCTGTGCGTGTCGGGATGCGCGGCGGCCTTACTTCGGCCGGATGTAGCTTTGCAGCGCCTCGACATACTCCGCGAAGGCGTCGCGCCCCGCATCAGTGATGCGGCAGACCGTGCAGGGCATCTTGCCCCGGAAGGTCTTTTCCACGGTGATGTAGCCCGCCCGGGACAGCTTGTCCAGCTGCACGGAGAGGTTGCCGGCCGTGGCGCCGGTCTGCTGGCGGATGAAGACGAAGTCGGCGCTTTCGACCCCGATGAGGATCGACATTACGGCCAGCCGCAGCTCCGAATGCAGCAGCGGATTAAGCTCCCTGAACATGGCGGTGGGGTTTTGCCTTCGCTGTAGCGTCCGGTCCGGGATGCGGACTTCGGGCGGCGAGGCGGGTTTGTCGGGGTTTCGACGGGAGACCCGTATGGGGTGCGGTCTGCATGATCACTTCGTTTCGCGGCGGTTCTGGTAGTTGATGATGTGCCCCGGGATGATCATCATGACGACGAAGATTGCCGCAAAGATCAGAATCTCGTTGTGCAGCGCGAGGAAGCCCTCTTGCCCCGGAACGGCCTGCGACGCAAACCGTGACTTCATCGCGAAGTCGTTGAAGGCGAAGAGCGTCGAGAGCGCCATGCCGAGCAGCCCGCTGACGGCGTAGACCTTCGAGCGGACGATCAGTCCCGTGGCAGCCGTCCCGATTGCCATCGTGAGCGCGATCATCATGAAGAGGCTTGTGCGGTAGAGCCATCCGTGGAAGAGGCAGATCACGAAGATCGGGATGAGCGCCAGCGAGCAGACGAGCCACAGGGCGTTGACGATGCGGTCGATCTCGGTGCGGGGCTCGGTGCTCTTTTTCGCGGGGAAAAGGCGCATCAGCACCACGCCGAGCACGGGGATCAGGAACCAGCTCAGCGACCATTCGGGATCGGCCCCGTTGATCCGCATAAGGTAGTTGAACAGCGAGATTGCCACGGTGGTGTAGCCCCAGACGAGGAACGGGCGTCCGGCGTTGTGCTCGAGCCGCCGGCGCGTGTTGCGGATCATGCGCGTGATGAGTTCGATGCTCTCCTGCGCGTCGAGTTTTCTCTCTTCCATTATGCGGTGCGTTTTGGAATTTGCGGGTTGGGTTTGCGGTTATTTCCCGTTGCCGGGTTGCGGTGCGGAGACCTGCTGGGGAGTGTCGTCCGCGGCCTTCGGGCCGAAATCGTAGCGGAGTTCGACCGTCATCTCCCCGGTCGGGTCGTCGCGGCGGATCACGAACGAACCGACCCCTTCATCCGGGGTACCGTCGTCGCGGCAGTCGAGGCGGTAGTTGCCGTTTTCGTCGTGCAGCACGTAGAGCATGGCCGAGTCGGCGCGGATCGGGCCGGGATCGATGACCGCCTGCCCGGCGGCGGGTTGCTCCATGCCCTGCCGGTTCAGGTTGTCTGCACCTTGAAGAGTCCAGAGGACGAGCCCCCGAGCGGAGCGCAGTCCCGTAATCGTGACTTTCGGATTTTCGGCTGCGGCCGCCGCGCCGAGCAGCAGGGCCGCACAGGTCAGTATTCGTTTCATGGCGGTGGGGATTGGGTGTTGTGTATCGGGTTATTTGGCCTCGTCTTCCTCTTCGTCGCAACCGACCAGGTGGAAGAGCAGGGGCAGCAGCAGGGCAAGGCCCCAGCCTCCGGCTACCCACGTTACCCACCAGTAGTGGGGTGACGTCAGGGCATTGACGAGTGTGAGGAATCCGCAGATTACGGCATAGGTAATGACGTTGCGCGCGAAGCGGCGTGCGAATCGGGCGCGGCGGTCGTTGCGGGCAGTTTGTATCGTCTCCATGGCTTTTGGTTTGTGAGCGGGGCTCGGTTTTTATCTCTGATGCAAATATAAAGTAGTTTATTTTATAAACCAAATTTTTCAACGGAAAATTTCTGCCGGGGTTTGGCATTTTGTTTTTGTCCGGTGGGGAGACTGTATGAAACGGGACTTTCGACGGCGGAAGCAGGGTGCCGCACCCTCTTTCTCCGTCTCAAACAAGAGTGCGGATTCATGGTGCCGCCACGGGCGGCATTATTTTATTTGGCAACGCACCTCGATATCCATTACCTCTTCTTCTCCCGCATGGCGGGTCCCGACTGGGTTTCGATGGCGAGAAAGCGGACGGAGGGCTGAAAACGAGAGCGGCGGGGACGGTTTGCTTGCAAACCCGCGCAGTCGCCCGACGCCGCTTTCAGCCTTTCGGACGCCGACATCGGAATCGGTCGGGTGGCTTTTGCTGCTTTTCGCCATCGAAAAGCAGGTAAAAAAGAAAAAGTTTTCCGCAAGAAGACCGAAAATCGCAAAAGGTGTTCGAGAGAACTTTTACTGCTTTTCGCTACTGAAAAGCAGTAAAAAAAAGAAGTGGCGAGGAGCAGATAACAGGTGAAAAGAGAAGATTACCCAACGAAAAAAGCCTGCCGGAAAATCCGGCAGACTTTTCGTTGCGACGGGAATCGCTCCCGGTCGGTTTAGCAGTTCATCGCACCGCAGCAGTGGATAACCTGACCGCTGACATACGACGAGAGATCCGAGGCGAGGAACAGCGCCACCTTGGCCACGTCCTCGGGCGTGCCGCCGCGACGCAGCGGAATCTGCTTGTACCACTCCTCCTTGACCGAATCGGGCAGCTTGTCCGTCATGTCGGTGATGATGAAGCCCGGGGCGATGCAGTTGGCACGGATGCCGCGCGGACCCATCTCCTTGGCGATCGACTTGGCCAGACCGATCATGCCGGCCTTCGAGGCCGAGTAGTTGCACTGTCCGGCGTTGCCGCTCACGCCGACGACCGACGACATGTTGATGATCGAGCCACTGCGCTGGCGTGCCATGATCGGCGTCACGGCGTGGATGAAATTGAAGGCCGACTTGAGGTTGACCGTCAGCACGGCATCCCACTGAGCCTCCGACATGCGCATCATCAGACCGTCCTTCGTGATGCCGGCGTTGTTGACCAGAATGTCGATATGGCCGAAGTCCTTCATGATCTCGTCGATGACCTTGTGCGTCTCTTCAAAGTTCGCGGCGTTCGAGGCATAACCCTTGGCCTTGACACCGAGTGCGGCGATTTCAGCTTCGGTAGCCTTGCCGTTCTCGTCGATCACCAGGTCCGTGAAGGCAACGTCGGCACCTTCCGAGGCGAATTTCAGTGCGATGGCCTTGCCGATGCCGCGGGCGGCACCCGTAATGACAGCCACTTTTCCTTCGAGTAATTTCATAGTATGTCTGTTTTTTGGTATAAATGTCCGATTTTCCGGCACAAAGATAACGAAAATATTTTAATGTGAACCAAACCCTGCCCGCATTCTTTGGCTGCGCATGCCCGGTGGAGTGTTCCTCCGATGACGCTCCCTCGACGTATGTCGTGCCGCCGGCGACGGAGGGCGTCGACGGCACGCCCGGCACTTTTCGGTAGAAAAAGTAAAAGTTCGATAGATTTCCGACAAATTTGCTTATCTTTACAAACTGAAAAGGTAACGGATTTCAAAAACCCAAAGTAAAACATGAAAAGAGATTCCCAGATTTTCGATCTGATCGCCGCCGAGCGCAGCCGTCAGATGCGCGGCATCGAACTCATCGCTTCGGAGAACTTCGTCAGCGATCAGGTCATGGAGGCCATGGGCTCGGTCCTCACGAACAAGTATGCCGAGGGCTATCCCGCCGCCCGCTACTACGGTGGCTGCGAGGTTGTCGACAAGGTCGAGTCGCTGGCCATCGAGCGTCTCTGCCGCCTCTACGGCGCCGAGTATGCCAACGTGCAGCCCCACTCGGGCGCACAGGCCAACATGGCCGTCTTCTTCGCCGTGCTGCATCCCGGCGACACCTTCATGGGCCTCGACCTGGCACACGGCGGACACCTCTCGCACGGTTCGCCGGTGAACATGTCGGGCAAGTACTTCAAGGCCGTGGGCTACCGCCTCGACGAGGCGACCGGCCGCATCGACTACGACGCCATGGAGCGGCTGGCCGAGGAGTGCCGGCCGAAACTGATCGTCGGCGGCGCATCGGCCTATTCGCGCGAGTGGGACTACAAGCGCATGCGCGAGATCGCCGACAAGGT
>ERZ824600.3402-NODE-3402-length-15266-cov-3.027546_pt1 | contig 15266 bp, 11 predicted proteins | sample MGYA00519933_ERZ824600 | MGnify/ENA primary metagenome ERZ824600 (study PRJEB31778, sample SAMEA3449178) | human gut metagenome | biome: human gut; feature: human-associated habitat; material: faeces | place: United Kingdom | collected 2010/2012 ... | reverse complement strand
ATGTGTTTTGATACAAAATCGATAACGTCCGTATGAACACCTAAAGCACATATTTGTTTTTCTTCATCAAAAGGTACCTTTAAGTCTTCGTAAGCTTTTTTCATACCTTCTTTTCTTTTTTGGAAAACAGCGTTATCACCATCTACAAGGGCAATGTTCTTATTTCCCTTTTTTAATAGTTCCTTTGTGGCAATATATGTACCATAAAAGTCATCAACAACAATAGAATCAAACACTGGAGAAGCATCAATAAATAGTTGTAACGGATAAACATCATTTGAGATTGTTAAATTTGTAATTGTATGACTTCTCCGCTCTGGAAGATAAACTATAGAATTACACCTTAAACATACGAGTGTCCTAATATGCTCTTTCATCTCTTCAAAATCTGAAGAATAAAGCACCAATAATTTCATATTATGGTCGTTTAATCTACTTGCAAGATGACAGACGACACTTGAAAAAAGATAGTTATAAGTATTAGGTAATACCAAACCCACCATGTTAGAAACATTACTTTTCAAAACGGATGCGCCAATATTAGGGACATATCCCAATTCTTCTATTGCTGCTTTAATCCTTTTTGCTTTTTCTTTACTTACGACATCCGGATTACGAACATACCGCGATGCTGTTGAAGGAGATACCTTCGCTTTTTTTGCTACTTCAATAATTGTTACCATAAATTTCCCCACCAAATAGTACATTCAATTATAAAAATTAAATATGATATTGTAAATGCTACAAATTCATTATATTATAAAAATAGAGATTTGGCAACGTTGTCAAATAAAAAAGAAGGTGATTTAATGAAGAAAATTACATTCTGTGGAAATATGATTGTGGATGCTAATAAACTCATGGATATATACCCCTCATTAGGTATGTTAAGCAAAATTAGAACCGAATCGTATAGCGTTGGTGGATCCGCTTGTAATACTTCTATTGACCTAAAGGCCATCGATAATGAAATTACGGTTTCCGTAATTGGAAGAATCGGTAATGATGACAAAGGAAAATTTATTTTAAAGGAATATAAAAAATTTCATATTGATACTTCAAAAGTAATCATTGATACAGAACACGCTACATCCTATACCGATTGCATGGTTGACGCTCAAGGAAGAAGAACATTTTTTCAATATGGGGGCGCAAATGATTATTTTAATTTAGAAGACATCCATATCGAGTCTTTAGATTGTGATATCTTACACATTGGATATTTATTGCTTCTTCCACAATTTGACGAAAAAAATGATAAATATGGCACAAATCTAGCAGAATTTTTATGTAAAGTAAGAAAAAAAGGCATCAAGACTTCCATTGATGTTGTTAGTGAGGAAGGAAATCGTTTTCAAGAAGTCGTCATTCCATCACTAAAATATTGTGATTATGTCGTAATTAATGAAATTGAAAGTGGAAGAATAACAGGCATAGAACCTAGAGATCATTTTGGAAATTTGATTAAAGAGAATTTAATACAAATCATAGAAAAATTATTCAAATTAGGCGTCCAAGACACTGTCATCATTCATTCACCAGAAATGGGAATCATAAAAAGAAAGGGAAATAACATTAAAATTATTCCTTCTTTTGTAGTTGATAAATCACGTATTGTCTCTTCTATTGGCGCTGGTGATGCTTTTTTGGCCGGTGCTCTCTATGGGTTATTAAACAACTTAACCGACGAAGAAATTGTAAAAATAGGACATGCTTCAGCAATGTTTAATTTATATGCCAAGGATTCAATCAGTGGCGCAACAAGTTTCGATAAGATCAAAGAAATTATGGATACAGGAAAGGAAAATATTTTATGATTTCAAAAAAAACATACGAAGAGTTTAAAAAGCAGGCTCTTGAACTCTATGAAAAAGCCCATATTATCTTAACTGAAGAAGAAAAAGAAAGAATTGAGGTTAGTGATTTTGGACTCAATGACATGAAAAATGTCGGCTTACAGTTAGTCGTTTACGTAAACACTGAAAGAGTTTGCGCGAAAGAAATGGTGGTATTGCCTTGGCAAACATGTCCAGAACATATTCACATCGATGGTATTGATCAAAATGGTCATCATTATGATGGAAAAGAAGAAACATTTAGAGTGCGATATGGCACATGTTATTTATATGTCAGTGGCGAAGGAAAAAAAGAAAATATAAAAGGAAAAATTCCACCAACCGATGTTACAGTATTTCATGAAATTATATTACATGCTGGAGAACAATATACTCTCTATCCGAATACATGGCATTGGTTTCAAGCAGGTGAAGAAGGAGCAGTTATCTCTGAATTCTCAACAAAAAGTAGAGATGAGTCAGATTTATTCCGTGATCAAAGAATCAAAAGAATTCCAGAAGTAGGTGAATAATTATGTTAGTAAATTTAAAAGAAATATTAAAAATAGCCGAAGATAGAAAAATTGCTATCGGCTCATTTAATGCAACTGGTCTTGATTCAATACAAGCCATTATCGCTGCAGCAGAGGAATTAAATGTCCCCGTTATTTTAGCTCATGCAGAAGTCCACAACGTTTATAATGACATTAGTTTAGTTGCCCCAGTCATGCTTGCGGTAGCAAAAAATGCTAAAGTACCTGTATGTGTACATTTAGATCATGGTGTGAGCATGAAAATGATTGATCGCGCTTTAGAACTTGGCTTCACTTCCGTTATGATCGATGCTTCCGCGTTACCTTATGAAGAAAATGTTAAAATGACGAAAGAAGTAGTAAAAAAAGCCCATGCCTTAAATGTATCTGTGGAAGCTGAACTTGGAAGATTAGCCACAAATGAAGATGGTAGCGAAGTAGAAATGAATCCAGAAAACTTCTATACTAACCCTCAAGAAGCGGCAGAATTTGTAAAAGAAACAGGTGTTGACGCTTTAGCAGTATGCTTTGGAACCTCGCATGGCTTTTATAAAGCTGCACCAAAGCTAAATTTCAAAGTAATTGAAGAATGTAGGGCCTCTACCCATTTACCACTTGTTATGCATGGTGGAAGCGGTGTGAGTGATGAAGGATTTAGAAAAGCTATTGATGCTGGCATAAGAAAAATAAATTATTATTCTTATATGTCTAAAGCCGGATATTTGAAAGCCAAAGAAGTCATTGAATCAAATAGAACATTATATTTCCATGATGTTGTTTATGAAGCTATGAAAGCTATGAAAGAAAATGTTAAAGAGGCCATGAAAGTATTTGCTAAGATGAAATAATTACATGTTTTAATTTGTTTTTTATTCAACAGGAGGTCACAATGGATACATATATTGGAATTGATCTTGGAACAAGTGGTGTTAAACTTTTATTAGTGGATGAGCAAGGTAATATTCTTAAAGAAGTAAGCAAAACGTATCCTTGCATACAAATGAAAGAAAATTATTCGGAGCAAAATCCAGAGTTATGGTATAAAAGTACGATGGAGGCTTTAAAGGAATTAGTACATCAACGAAATAAAGAATCAATTAAAGCTATTTCATTTGGTGGGCAAATGCATGGACTCGTTTTGCTAGATGAAAGCGATCATGTGTTACGACCAGCAATTTTATGGAATGATTCAAGATCTATTGATGAAACGAATTATTTAAATAATGTAATCGGCAAAGAAAATATTTCATCCTATACTGGAAATATTGCTTTTGCAGGATTTACTGCTCCTAAAATTTTATGGATATATCATAATGAAAAAGAGATATTTGATAGAATCAGTAAAATCATGCTTCCTAAAGATTATTTGATTTATCAATTTACAGGCATTTTTGCTACAGACACTTCTGATGCATCTGGCTTATTATTGCTAGATGTCAAAAATAGAAAATATTCAAAAGAAATGCTGGAAATATGCCATATTAGCGAAAATCAATTGCCAAAACTATATGAGTCTTTTGAGGTAGTTGGCTATTTAAAACAATCTATTTTAAACGAATTAGGTCTCAATCAAGAAATAAAGATTATTGCAGGGGCGGGCGATAATGCTGCTGCCGCAATTGGCACTGGCACAATAAAAAATGAAGATTGTAATATTTCTTTAGGCACGAGTGGAACTATCTTCTTACCTAGTGACCACTTTGTCGTCGATAAAATGAATGCTCTTCATAGTTTTTGTGATGCAAATGGAAAATATCATTTAATGGGATGTATTTTATCCGCTGCAAGCGCTAGAAGTTGGTGGCTTGAACAAATATTAAGCACAGAAGATTACGCTCATGACGAAAGTATATTAGAAGATTCGAATGTTGTTTTTCTCCCCTATTTAAATGGAGAAAGATCGCCGCATAATGATGTGAACGCCCGTGGCGCTTTCATTAATTTATCTTCCATTACTACGAGAGGTCAAATGTCAAAGTCTATTTTAGAAGGTGTTGCTTTTGCCATTAAAGATTGCCTAGAAGTTGCTAAAGAAAATGGAATTATCCCCACCAAAACCACCATATGTGGGGGTGGTGCAAAATCAAATACTTGGAAACAAGTTATTGCAGACGTATTAGAAATTCCCGTATATACTTTAAAAACCAATCAAGGTCCATCCTATGGAGCAGCCATTTTAGCCATGGTAGGAGACGGAAAATATGCCTCAGTGGAAGATGCTGTTAGTCATATTATAAAAGTTTCTGATTGCATTGAACCTAATCTAGATAAAAAAGATTACTATGATAGAAAGTATTGTGTATTTAAAAAGCTATATCATGCTTTGAAAAATCTATAATGCTAAAAAAAATTTTATACACTCTCTTCAGCACAAAAGAATGTTGAAAAACTTAGATAAAACTAGTTTTTCAAGAATCTCTTCGTATACTCAAACTAGGAGTTAATCTCTTAGTTTTTTTATTTATTATTTTCTTCAACTGAAAATATTCTTTCACTATTTATCCTTAACTTTAGCACTTTGCCGTTTGATTCCATAATCTATTTTTTTATAAAACTTTTCTTTTTAACATTCGTTATAGATTAGTTTCCTTCTTTCATTCCTTAAATTTTTCTTTTCTCTCCATAAAGAATTGAAAATAAGTTTTAACATTTTCTAATTCTTCCCATTTTTGGGTAATGACAGGAATTATATCTAAATTATAAATTACTGCTTTGTCTAAACTTAAGATTAATGGAGAATGTGTGCATATAAAGAATTGACAGTTAAAATATTTCACTGCATCTATAATCATTTCCATTAGTTTTAATTGATAGATAGGTGATAAACAATTTTCTGGTTCATCAAGCAAATAAATACCACCTTCTTCAAAGTTTTTTTCATATAACAATAATGCCGTTTGACCATTAGAAAACATCATTTCTCTTTCTGGACAATGGGCTTTTACATATTGCCTTTTACTTAATTTCAGTGCTTCAATAAAACGTACTAAATCGTCATAGTCTTTTAAGCTTTTATAGCTGTAGCCTTTAGAAAGAATATCCGCTCTCGTTCTCTTTGCTTTTTCTTCTTCTAATAATGTTTCTTTATTATGTAGAATTCTATCGTTTATTCTTTTAAAAACATCTTCACTTCGTATGAGTTTTATTGTTTTAGGAAGCGTAAGAGTTCTATCATAGTCATCAACACTCATTTTATATCTAATACTTTTTACAAAATCAGGAAAAGCATGAATTTCTATTCCTTTATATTCAATAACTTCCTCGTAATCTTCAGTATCTTTTTTTGCATTTAAAAGGTTCGCTAATAGATGAAGGATGGTAGATTTACCACTTCAATTATTCCCATAAAATATCGTTATATCTTTACATATAATCCATTCTAAACCATTATAAAGAAAGAGATTCCAGGGATAAGGCGTATAATTATATATATTCATGTAATTATTAATTTCATCTACGGTTGGAAAATGAAAAGAATCAATATAGATCATATAGCACTCCTAACTTTAAAATAAAACCTAGCAAAAGTTTATATTATTTAACTAGGATTTTATTCATTATAAGGTAGTGATATGTCCATAAAAGTGGACATTAGCCTATAATATTGGAGTTATTTTATATTTTGTAAAAATCCGACGATTGACTGAATATTTTTCCGACGATTGTCGGTTTTTCATTCCGATAGTTGGCGGAATTGCTCTTTTATAAAGAAAAAGATGACTTTAAATATTTCATTAAAATCATCTATAAGTCTTTATTCATTTCTTTCTTTAAATTCTTGTCCCCATTTTTTCATTACTTCAATAACAGGTTCTAAGGAATGTCCTAATTCTGTTAGAGAATACTCTACTTTAGGTGGTACAACTGGATAAACTTCTCGATGAATAATTCCATCATTTTCCATTTGACGTAGTTGTTGCGTTAACATCTTTTGCGTAACTGGCGCTAAAGACTTTTTCAGTTCACTAAATCTTTTCGTCCCTGTTAATAAATCTCGAATAATAAGTATTTTCCATTTATCTGAAATAAAATTTAAACAAGTTTGTACAGGACAAGCAGGTAAATTATGATTATCCATTTTTGTTATTCCTCCTAAGTATCAAAATCGACTATAGTATAGCATTGAACACTATTAAATACAATTTAGATAACATCTTGAATGTCGGCTTGAATCGCTATGGTTCGATTCTTTATTTCATCTTGAATATAAATATAGCCTTTATCTACACAAATATAGATAGCATTAGGGTTCGCTAAAGTCATTCGCATAAAAGGATATTTTATCCATACAGGAGTGGAATATCCTACTCCAAGTTCTAGAAAGACAATTTTTTTATTTTTGTTTTCTTGAATAAAAGCTTCATATCTTCTTTTTGCTTTATACCAACCTTCATCTTGTACAAATAAATCATCACACCGTAAATTTGTTGTCATAGGCGCACCACAAACAGGACATCTAGGGATTAAATAAGATGGTATTTTATGGTTTTCTGTATGGGCAATCATGTTTTTTATTATCTCTTCATTATCATAAGTTTTATTATGACAAGCTTTACTACATTGAAATAAACCATAATCTCCTTGCATATAAAATAGTCTTTGTTTATCAAATCCTGCTTTTTGAAACTGATGATCAACATTCGTAGTAATTACAAAATAATTCTTATCTTTTACTAATTGAAACAAACGTTTATATAGTTCTTTTCCATGATCTACATAACGATTTAAGTAAATCATCTTAGCCCAATAAGCCCATTTTTCTTCTAAAGAAGTAAACGAATGAAATCCAGCACTATACATATCATTATAGCCATACAAATCATGCATATATTGAAAGTTTTTTAAAAATGTTTCTCCACCATATTCAAATCCAGCAGCGGAACTTAAGCCCGCTCCTGCGCCAATGACAATTGCTTCTGCGTTATTCAATAGTTCTATTAATTTCTCTTTCATATACTTCATAATCTCCTTTAGAAAATACATCAAAAACAACTTTTTGAATGGAAGTATTCGGATGATTTTTTAAATATTCATTTACGGCTCTAATTGCGACTTTAGATGCTTCTTCTATTGGATATCCATATAGCCCCGTAGAAATAGAACAAAAAGCAATACTTGATAAATGATAAGTTTCTGCTAAAGTTAATGAAGATAAATAACAATGATATAAGTCCTCTTCATCTTTCTTTGTTACTTCTTTTTTTATTTGTGGCCCTACTGTATGAATAATATAAGAAGAAGGTAAATTATAGCCTTTCGTAATTTTCGCTTTTCCGTTTTCTTCTTCTTTTCCTTGTTTTCCCATGATTTCCATTAAATCTCTTCTTACTTGTAATCCTGCATAAGAATGAATTGCGTTATCAATACAATGATGTAAAGGATGAAAGCAACCTAATAAATAACTATTTCCTGCATTAACAATCGCATCTACTTTTAAACAAGTAATATCACCTAAATATAAATAGATATTACCTTTTATCGGTTTTAAATCTTGAATATCTATTATAACTTTATGACGATATTCTTCTTGAATAATTTCATCTTGTAATGAATAGAATTCTTCATCTAAACGATCAGGCATTGTAACATTCATTAAAGCACGAAAAGCGTCAAAGCCTTTTATTCTTGCAGGTAATTCAAATTGATTATATTCTTTTAAATATTGTATTCCTTGTTCTAGTTTAGTCATTTGACGCTTCCTCGCTTTCTATATTTATTTAGACACTACACTGATTCTTTGTTTATTATGTGAATTGTTCATTACTTCATCTACTAGAGCAAGTGCATAATCTTCATAAGAAATAACACTTTCACCCTTTGAATTTAAAACTAAATCTTCTCCACCTAATTGGTATTCTCCGGTTTTTTCTCCTTCAAAAACAAAATTACAAGCAGGAGAAATATAAGTCCAATTTAAATCTTTACTTTCTCTAAGATATTTTAATCCTTTTCCATGTGCATTTGATAATGGTTTCCAAGAATCAGGAAAATCTTTTCCCATATCCACAGTAATGGTTCTTTCTTTATTAACATATAAGCTACCTGCTCCACCCACTACGACGAGTCTAGTTTTAGTTCCAGTAAGTAAATCCGCTAAATGAATCATTACTTTAGTAATACTAGGAATGGTTTCTTCTGTCCATCCTCCAACTGCGTCTACAACAGCATCATAATAAGACACTTCTTTTTTTGTTAATTCTAAAGCATCTTTTTGTACATAATTTTGTAAATGAAGTGAATTTTCTCCTTTTCCTAGTCCAATAACTTCTAAACCTCTACTTAAAGCAATTTTTGCCACTAAAGAGCCTACTCTTCCATTTACGCCCACAATTAATAATTTCATTTTATTTTCCTCCTTGTGCAACTTTTAAGCACACTTATATTGTAAACAAGCGTTTCAAATATGAAAGTACGCACTTTAAAGTGGTATAGTTCCTAAAAGGAAACTATTAGTTGTTCTAAAAAAGCAAAATATATCTTTTCTTATACTTTTTTTCTTGAAATATATTTAAAAAATGAATATTTTGCTTGCTCTTAGTTTTATTATTTGTATTATTAATGACAATATTTTTGATAAATCTCATTAACAGCTTCCGCTCTTAAGGAACGAGATTTTTTATTTTGATCTTCTTTGTTATTCTTTTTATAAAGATAAAGTTCTCTAAATTCATCCCACAATCCATTATCTTTAATCCATTGTGCTCGTTCTTTTAAATTATAAAATCCATCTGGCTGTTTTTGCCATTCATATGTTTTCTGTTTCTTATTAAAGTGGATGTATTCTTGGCGCCAATTGCCATCTTCATCTTCATAGTCATTAACTATCGCAAAATCACAACTATGGATGATTTTTGAATTCTCTCTATCTTTTACTTTAATCGTAAACACCCTAGTACTATCTTCACAATAATCATAGTTAAATTTATGGCAAAATTTATTAAACGCCTTTATTAAGATTCGTTTAATTTCACACGCTGAATAACTTTCATCTGGGTCATTAACCATAATGTTCACGTCTAAATCATAACCTATATTTGATGAATAATCACATGTAACACAATTTAATTTAGTACTTCCAATAAACTGATATTGAAAAGTAAAGTAATCTTTAACTTCTTTTTGAACTAAATTAATCAACTCAATAATCTCTTTTTTCGTTTTGTTAACTTCTTTTCGCGGAACATACTCAAAATGTTTCATGTATAAATCTCTCCTTTTTTCCCAATCCGCCCATTTAGATTTGTCCTTTTCTAAATCGTTTTATTATATAACATAAGTATATAATGTCAAGAATTAATTGCACGTGTTTTATCAACACATTACTCCACTTTATATATCAACTATTTTAAACTGGTTCTTTTATATTATCAAATTCGAAAGGCATTACTTCGAGTAATTCATACAGAAGATTACAATTATAAAAAGGAAACGATCTCTCGCTATTTTCAATAAAGGTCTTGCATTCATTATCGTTTAAATTAAGCACTAAGCCAAGATCAAATTTTGCTCTGGATGCACCTACATAAAAGAGCAATCTTTTATCTTTGTCTAACAAGACACTACCATCAATATCTACTATGATTATAACTTCTGCTTCTAACCCCTTAAACTTTCTACATGTTGTGAAACGGCAATCAAATACGCCAAAATATAAATGTTTCTCATTACCATTACCTTTAGCCATCGAACTCAAAGCAGATCCGCCATCTTCTTTTACAGAAAGAATAACAATATCTTTGTATCCTTTTTTTCTAAAGTTCCCTACCATTTTGCTAACATTTTCGTATATGGCATCGGTAGTGCAATTGATCGCTATTGGTATGGTTCCTTTTTCAAACCCTTTTACTTCTCTTCTTGTAAGTTCATCTTTTTTAAAAACTGTAAAAGAGGTAGTTGCAATTCTTTCTGTATTTCTACAGTTTTTATACAACATCATCTTGCACTCTGCATTTACAATTACACTAGGAATTTCTTTTGACTGAACCAATTGGTATTTATCATAAAAGAAGTAGCAACAACCAGAATCATTCATCTCAACAATATCTTGGAAAAGTTTTAATAAACCTGATCCTTCTATTTCCTTCCTTCCAAAATCTTGTGCTTCATCGATAATAAAATTCTCATAAGGAAATTTTTCAGTTCCATAGTCCGCATTTATTCGATTAGTAAGTGGATTATAGTTTCCTTGTGCTTCACACTTGAAATATGAATAGTAGAGTGAATCTATTGTTTCGTATCGCACATTTTTATATGGATATTCACGAGCCAAATAATCTTTTAACATCCTATTAAAGCAAAGAAACAACACTTTTTCTTCTTTTTCATTTAATCGTTTTGCTTTTTCTAATGCTATCATGGTTTTACCCGTTCCTGCGCCTCCGCCAATTACGGCAATTCGTTGCTCTTCCATAAAATCAAGTATTACAAGTTGTTGATGTAAAAAAGAAGCCAGTCTCTCTTGTTGAAGATCAACAAAAAAGTGCTTAGATGGAAGTAAGTTACATGCAGGAGCTATAACTGTCTCAATAAAACGTCGGCATTGTTCCTCATTCATGCACTTATAATTTTCTCTATATTGCATTTTAATAATTTCGCAAATTCTTTCATATAAATGACCTTGTATTTTAGAATACAGATCATCCTTTGAAAGAATAAATTTTACACTTCCCGCATCTGCCGGTAAATTCCATGAATTTATAGTGCTTTGATCAATTATCGGTAAAAGGACACAATTTGAAAATGTAATCAAATCACTAAAGCCAAATTTTGCAACTCGCCCTTCTTTTAAGTATTCAGTAAACTTCCACATTGCTCTTTCCGCTTGTCTAAATGGACCATTATACTTCATAATCTTGCCATTTGATAAATGCCATAAAAAATCATCATGACTATATCTAATTCGCGCATTTTTTGATTCGATTATTATACACCCCACATTTGGAATAATAACTAAAAAATCTATTTCACATTCGTACATTTCTCTTGTTTCTATATCTATGTCCTTGATAACAAAAGAATGTGCAATATAAACATCGTTAGGAAGTGCTTCTTTTAATATCCAAAAAATTTCTCCTTCTCCGCTTCTTTTTTCAACATCGAGTGGCTTACTCGGAATCATTATGGCCATAATCATTCTCCTTTCTAAGCAAATCAATAATTTTTGTTATATTAATTTCATCATCAGCGACAAAAAGACCTATTTCGTCAGCTTGCGCAATATTGTCTATATATTCTTTTTTACTTTGATCAAATATAAACACCTTACTTTTTGACCAACCTAAAGATGGTATCATATCTAAATCCATTCCATCTATAGAAATTCGTGGAAATAACAAATCTGGAAGTGGAATGTGATTGGATTCAATCATGCTTTTCGCCTTAAATGAAAAGATTTGTGGGTACACATTAAAACATTGTTGCCATGAATAATTAAATTTAGAGCCATTATCTTTAATCATTATTTCATTCGGCTGATCAAGATAAATATCATTTCCAATATAGGCTTCTAAAAAGTCAGCCACTTCTCCTCTTGAAAGAATGTCATGATACTTTTGATTTTCATAAGTTCGCAAGCACTTGTAACATGATGTATGCTCATCACAATCACAATCTCTTGTTTTATCATACGCCACTTGAATTACTTTCCTTAAATTAGAAAATCCCTTATCTGTTTCTTCTACAAGTCTCTTAACATATCCAGCTCCTCCAGGAACATTATCAAACAAAATAAATCTATAATTTGTATGATATTCACTTGAATCAAAACGAAGCACGCCTGAAATCTCATTTCTTTCCACTCCAAGAACTCTTTCAGCTGCGCCGATTAAAGCATACATAATCGAAATAGCAGTATTCGGTGAAATTCCCATTCTATCATTAAACGCTATTTGAACTATATCCGTTATAAATGAATGATATAGGTGTATTTTGCGTAGTTCTTGACATTTACATTGTACTCCTGTGGGTCTAAAATGAGGGGCTTTTAAAGTCATATGATCCAATTTTCCAAATTTAAGTATTTTCATTGCTTCCGTATCAATTTTTCCATCTTTTTTCTTTATTTTATCGTAGTGACCATAAGTAAATCCACAACTTGGACAAACATAAAATGGCTCTTCTCTTACCGAAGTAACAATTATTTCATCTTTTTTGGAACTAATGAATGTTATCTTTCTTTGTCCAACATTCAATGTCATTTTAGATGACATATTATCACTTTCTAAAAAATAATAATCTGATTTATAAGTTTTTTTCGGTTTCTTTAGCGGCACAGGCTCACCCTTTCTCCCATCAGTAATCATACCAGCAGATGGGCAAATTGCTTCCTCCCATGTTGCTCCATTCATCAATTGCCCGCATCCTTTACAATAACAATCAATTGGGTCTTTAACTTTGGAAGCATTTAATGTCTTACAATTTGAATTTCCACAATATGCTATAAAAAGATGATCAAAATCACTCTCTCCATTTTTCCAATATCTAGAAATATATCGAGACGTAAACATTTTGTTATTAGCAATAATTTTACAACCTGGAGCATAATCACTAATAGCTTGAGACATATCCCTACTCAGTCTTAACCCTTTATTAGAATTTCTTTGCCAGCCTGCTTTTTCAGCTTCTTCATCTCCACCTATTTTTAATTCTACTGTATCCACTGGAAATCCATATTTTGGAATAATGTTATTATCGACTAAGAAATCAATTAGATTCGTTGAATTATACCAATTCTTTCTTTTTCTAATCAAATCTCCTCCTATTTTACCTGAATTTTCAAACTTTGCGATTTGATTTTCAAAGTCATCAATCGTTTTTCTATATTCTTTTTCAGCAGATGTTAAACGTCCATCAGGTCCAACGAGTTCATCAACCCAATTCCCACTAAACGAAGAAATACCAAATTCATCATTTAAATCACTAAAAGAATTTTGTAAAATTTGTCGTAGTTCATCTTTAGGTTCTTTTATCAATTTTCTAAATTGTTCGATTCCTCCATTATTAAAGAAATAATATATATCTCTTTGTCTTCCTTTTTCATCCTCAAAAAAGTATTTATATTGATCGAAAAAATAGCCAAAAACAGTTGAATAAATGTGTCGATAAACAATTTTAGGATTATCTAATTTAAAGAAAGGTGGGTTAATTGTTCCACAAATGATATCATTAGGATTTTCAAAATAATGAAAATCGTGAGAAGATAATTTCGCATAGGACATTACAAAAGCAGCCGAACTTTTACTACGGCCTGCTCGACCAGCGCGTTGTGCATAATTTGCCGCACTAGGTGGTATATCTCGTAAAAAAACTGTCTCAAGTTCACCTACGTCAACACCCATTTCGAAAGTCGTTGAGCACGATAAGGCATTGATATTGTTCTTTTCGAATTTTGATTGATATTCTGCAGCATCTAACTTGCTAAGTTGCGCAGTATGTTCTTTAATTATAAGTTTTCTTAAATATTTTGTTCCTTCTTCATTTCTATAAAAATCAATGTAGTGGTTATTTCCATAACGCGCTCTTAAATCATCAATAAGTTCAAGTTCACCATCACAACCTAATACTGGGCAACTATTTCGTATATTTACTTTTGTGATTTTTCCGCACTTTTTACATCTATACCATTTGACATCATCACATTTAGGGACTCTGATTGTAAATCTATCAGCTGGCATTGCATAATATTTGTTATTTTTTTCAATCGGCTTAGCACAATATGGATTCATAGGTGATGTCAAAAAAGAAAAATACTCTTTTAAAAATTCATCCGCTAATTGGTTAGTAGCTTTCTCACCAAGAGCTTTTAAAACTAATTCTTGCCGATAAGTTTTATAATATTTTGTTGAGTCGCCCTGATGCTTCATAGGTAGCCAATTGCCATAATAAGACATAGCAAACGAGGTTTTCTGCTCTGCTATTCCTTTTGTATGTGATGACCAAAAAATGTTTCTCTTATCGTCATCCGTTAATTCAAAATCATCTTCTGGAATAATAATCGCACCAAAATAAGCAAAAGTCATCGCTAATTCGTCTAATAAGGATTTGACTTCTGCCATGGTGAGATCTTCGAAATACTTTTTTTTGTAATGTTCAACTATCTTTTCATTATTACCAATATAAGTAAAAGAAAGAAAGCCTAAATTTTGTAAACTGTTGTTTCTCTTACTTGAAATTAATTCCTTGACAATAACAGTCCAAGCAAATTTACGTGATTGGTTATCAAGTTCTCTAGGATTAGCTACTTTTAGTAAATCTTCATTAAGTGATTGGTTTTCTTTAAAAAGTTTAGTTAATTGGGAGGCAAAATCATTCAATGTGTAATCAGAAGGCTCCGAATCAGCAATTCTCTTTTCAATTTTCTCTAAAATTGTGATTAGTCCCCTTTTTGCCATCATGTATTCGTAAGTTTTATCCAAATAAGAAGCAAAAAAAGCTGCCTCGCTACGTGAATCTGAAAAAGAAAGAAATTGCTTTCCTGCATCAAAAATTTGATCATTGCCTGCTAAATCTTCCTTTTTAATTTCCTTTATGGGTAATACCTCAAAAAGAGAAGTAGCTAAAACGGATGTTGCCGCTTCTGTACCAATATAAAATCTATTATAAAAGCCATGAAGACACTTCAAGCACTTATCATGCGCCCCTTTATATTTTTTAGAGAATTTTCTTAAGCGCATATAATCTCTTTCATCGTGCTCGCAACTTGGCTTTCCCTCTGAAACTTCTGAAATTTCACCACAATGAGGACATAGCCAATAATCTGTATAATTTTTTTCCTCATTATTTTTAATCGGAGTATTTCCTGGTTCATCTTCATTTTCTTCAAATTCAATACATCTGATTTCAAACGGGAGCTCCGGTGCAATCACACGGAGCGCATTCACCGTCCTGGTAAGCCCTTTGG
>ERZ824600.3401-NODE-3401-length-15271-cov-6.450907_pt1 | contig 15271 bp, 10 predicted proteins | sample MGYA00519933_ERZ824600 | MGnify/ENA primary metagenome ERZ824600 (study PRJEB31778, sample SAMEA3449178) | human gut metagenome | biome: human gut; feature: human-associated habitat; material: faeces | place: United Kingdom | collected 2010/2012 ... | reverse complement strand
ATGTGATGAAGGAGCAGTCGCGCGTGCTGGAGGCTCGGGGTGTCGAGCCGCCCGGCGTGCGGGAGATGGTCGAGGATTTCGAGGATCAGGCGCGCCTCAATCCCCGCCTGCGGCAGAACGTCGGACATATCTCCCTGTCGTTTTCGCCGGAGGATGCCCCGAAGCTCACCGATGAGCGGATGACACAAATTGCAAAGGAATACATGCAGAAGATGGGCATCTCCGATACGCAATACCTTTTGGTGCGGCACCTCGACCAGCCCCATCCCCATTGTCATCTGGTCTACAACCGGGTCGGCAATCACGGGCAGACCATCTCCGACCGCAACATCAAGCTCCGCAATGCGAAGGTTTGCCGCGAACTAACCGAACGTTTCGGGCTGCATCTGCCTCCGGGTAAGGAGGCCGTCCGGCGGGAACGGCTTCGTGAGCCCGACCGAACCCGGTACGAGATCTACGATGCGATCAAGGAATGCCTGCCCAAGTGCAGGAACTGGAACGAGCTAGAAGGGAGATTAAAGGAACAGGGCATCAATGTTCGCTACAAGTTTTGCGGTTCTACCAGCCAAAAGCAGGGCATTCTGTTCTCGAAAAACGGGCTGGAGTTCTCCGGTTCGAAGGTCGACAGGGCCTTCAGTTTCTCGAAGCTGAATCGCCACTTCGGCCAGATGCAACAGCGACAAGCAACACTGATGTCGGGACTCAAGGCGGCAGCCGGGAGCTTCCGGGCCGCTTTTGCAGGCTTGTTCGGAGGCGGGCGTCCTTTCACCGCAGCGGGAGGTGGAGGAGGCGGCGGAAGCCGCGGCGCAGGATCGGTATCGCTCGGCAGTGCCGGGTCGATTCCGTTACCGCCGTTCGACTCGCCATTTGCCCTTTCGCCCGAGATGATGCAGCGGTGTGAAGGCGAAAGCCCCGAGGAGCATATAGCCCGCATCACGGCGCTGATCAACAAGGCGGCCGAGGCGATGGCCATAGCCTTGATGGAGCGCAAACGCCGCATGGAGGCACGCTCCCGCAAAATCGGATAACAAACCTAAAATACGAGAAAGATGAAAGAGAACACCCTGGAACTCTCCTTTGAGATGTACGAGGAGTTGAAGGAGACCCTTATCAAGACGCTCCGCACGGAATTGGCCGAGGCCCGATCACAACCGACAGCAACCACTGATACGGACGCAATCAAGCAGTTGCAGATTCGGATTCTGCAACTGGAGCAGGCACAGACAAGGGTAAGCGAGGCACAGCAGGAACGGGGTCTTCGGATTGAGCAACGGCTGCAAGCGATCTCCGAGCGTCAGGAGCAGATTAGCGAGGACCTCGGAGCGCAGATTTCGGGGATCGACGAGAAAGTGGCCGGAATGGAGATTCCCGAGGAGTTGCCGCCGCGGATGGTTCAGCACCGCTTCTCGTTCTCACTGGACGCAACCCGCAACTTTTGGCTCTTCATGTCGATGTTTGTCGTGATCGTTGTGCAGTCTGTCGGACTCTATCTGAAGTGGCGGCCCGACCGCGGCCGGTATGACAACGATCTGAAGTATCGCTATGTGCTGATGAAGGGCGAAGTGTCGCCGAAACGGCTGTCGGAGTTGGAGGAGCTGTTCGAGGTCGAGCGGGATCAGCGGCGTATCGACTCGATGCGGAAGGATGTCGAGAAGTACGAGCGGCTGGTACGCAGAAGGGCGGCTCTCGACGAGCAGGCGCGGCTGAAGGCTCAAGAGGCCGAACAGCTCAAACGTGATGCAGCCAAACTCAAAAACAAGTAGCCCTTCCCTTTCTGCCGCAAAGATAAGCCGCCGGACGGACAACGCAAGGTCAGAACGAGTTGCCACAGGCAAACCTTGCGCAAAGTCCATCCGGCGGCTTATCTTTTTAATAATGAGTTAAAAAGATATGAGAGAGATCAACACGCTTTATTGGAGATATGTCTTATTCAGGAACGTAGATGATCTCACCGTTCTCGAGTTCATAGGCCACGCCGACCTTGCGGCCACGCTTGCCGCTCTGAGAATCCTGATCCTCCGAAGGAGTATAGCGGTTGATCTTCTCACCCTCCTTGGTGATGATCTCCATGTTCTCCTTGCCTGGGTTCTTCACCATCGTGAAATCCTCCTGGCTGAACATCTCGGTCATATTGTATCGGCTCACCAATGCCACCATCAGCGCCACGGCGAAGACCATCGCCACGTCGAACAGGTTGCCGACGACGCTCATCGGGTCGTTCTCTTCGTCACGTTTCAACAGATTGCGTCTCATCGTTTCTCGGTTTGGGCATTCAACAACTCCGCTACGAACTCCAGATTGGACAGATCCCGCAGGTACCACCGCTGCTTGACCTGCTGGGTGATGAAGCCGATGGCCGCGGCAAACAGTCCTACGACCGTCGTGGCAAAGGCCACCTGCATGTTGTAGGCCATCGAGGCGATGTCGCCCGTCGAGAGCCCCACCAACGCCGGGCCCATCGGGATGAGCGTACCCATCAGCCCGAGCATGGGGCCCATCTTCGAGAGCGTCTTTGAGGTGGCGAGGTCCCGGTCGGCCTCGATCTCGAAATCGGCAAGCAGCCGCTGGCGAAGGGGCGCATTGTCGCGTGCCTCGAGCAGGCGGTTCAGGTAAACCACGACCAGCGAGGGATTCTTTTGTGGAAGGCGTTCGGCAAGCGTGGCGACCGTCTGCGGAGTGAGCCCATCCAGCTCGCGTCCGATGAGCGAGGCCGTGCGGCGGATGGCGAGATACTGTCCAAAAAAACTGCCGATCAGCAGCAGCGAGCGTCCGAAGAAGAAGATCAGCAGGACGATGACCGGCACGAGCAGGCCGGTCGAGATCCAATAGAGGATGTCGGAGATGTAATTCATGGTTTTATTTCAGTTTTTTATTCATACGTTTCTGTTTGATGCGGAAAGCGGCCATGCCGAGCAACAATCCCGCTGCGACGAAGGACGTTACGCCGCCCAGCGCGGGCCAGTCGACGGCCGTGACCCCGGCGACAGCCGTGCGGCCGTTGACCGTGGCGATGACACCCAGAATGGCAATCAATGCATTGGCAAGGAAGAGCAGTTCAAGGCGGATCTCCCGTTCGGGCAGGAGGTGCTTCAACGCCCAACGCCCCAGAGGAATCACCGCCGCCACAACCGCGGCCAGCGACCAGGCAACCAACGGAAACGACATCCCGGGAAGCGAGAAGATGGCGGCAACCAGCAGGCTGAACAGCACCGGGAAAATGAGCAGCCCCGGGAACCAGCGCAGCAGGCGGTAGAGCCGCACGACGGAGGGTTTTACGCGCCCCGCCGTGTGGATGTGTGCCGCAACGACACAGAAGGTCATCTGCAAGGCGACCTCCAGCGTGAGGAGAACCGCCAGGTCGAGCATCAGCGCGGAGTCGGCGAGCCAGTCCGCAATCTGGTTTTTCGACTGCTCGATGGCCCAGGGCCACGCCAGTCCGACGAACAGGGCGCAGACAACGGCCGAAAGGGCTACAAACCGGGGCTTGCGCCAGGTCTGCTTCAACAGGTAGTTGAAGCAGACCACAATCATCATGACCAATACGACGGTGTCCATTACTCTTCCATCTTTTTGCGCCGGCGGCGAACCACAAGAACCAGCACCGCGATGAGGCCGATGACGAGCACGGCGACAACGGTGTTGCTGACCAGCGTGGTCGTGCGGTCGGAGGCAGTGAACTCCTCGCGTTTGAGCACCGTGCCGGCATTCGTGTCGAGCGAAACCTCGCGCACCTCGCGGATCTGCCGCTGGTAGTTCCGGGCAGCCTCGGGCGCACTCTTCGAGGCGATGAAGTCGCGCAGTTTGGCGTTGTCGCAGACAAATCCCGAGCACGAGGGGCCGTGCTTGTCGACCAGTTCGGTGTGGAGGGCGGCGAGCGTCGCGAGCTGCTCGTCCGAGGCGTGCCACATCCCCTTGCGGGTCGTTTCGAGCATCACGGCCGAGATCTCCTCCAGCGCGGCGGGATTCTGCTGCTCGAAATAGCCGCGGAGCCCCATGCCGAACTTGTCCTGCACGTAGACATCGTAGATCTCGTCCCAGAGCTCGTTGTCCACCACGTCGGGCTTCATGACGTTCCAGCCGTAGGTGTTCTGCACCACCGCGGCAAAGCCCGCAGCGGCACTCGCCCCGCCCTGCATCTTCGCGCGGATGTAGTTCGGATTGAAGATCGTCGTGCGGCTCTCGACGCCGATTGCCTCCTTGAGCTCCTGCATCCGCACGCGGTTCCGGTTGCGGTAATCGCTCAGGTAGGCATCGGGCTCCCGGCCCGTGACGTTGCGCACGGCCAGATTCATGCCGCCCATGAATTCGTAGACATGGTCGAGGCTCAAGGCTCCCCACGTATTGCTCTGGCGTGGCTGCACGACGGCATCGGTGTTGACCAGGGCTGCCTCCAACGCATATTGCTGCACCTGCTCCCAAGCCTGCTCGCTGCCGTAATAGGCTCCCATGTTCTGCAGGTAGACCGCGGCGATCTCCGAGGAGTTTTCCCAACGGTCGCCACTCTGCACCATACCGGTAATGCCCGTGCCATAGTTGCCGTTGACGCCGCCGAAGACCCGGCGGGTCGAGATCTCGCGCGCCTCCCGTGGCGAAAGTCCCTTGTCGATGAGCGTCTGCTCGGCATCGACAACGCCCCGGGTCACGAAGTTCTCATAGCTGTCGTCCTTTGCTGCGGCGGCCATCTCGACGGCCCGCGAGATGAGGAACAGCCGCGAAGCCGCCAGGTCGCGCAGCTGGCCGCTGGTCTGTACGACGACATCGATGCGCGGACGCCCCAACTCCTCGGAGGGGATGAGCCGCAGGTCGCTCACCCGTCCGAAAACGTCGCGGACAGGCTCGACGCCCAGCATGTAGAGTACCTGTGCGAGCGTTGCCCCCTCGGTCTCGATGAATTCGCCGCTCCAGAGCGTGTAGCTCACCTTGCGGGGCAGCGAGTCGTGGTGACGTTCGCGGTACATGCGGATCGTCTCGTCGGCCAGCTCGCGGCCGCGTTCCCAAGCCCGTTCACTCGGCGTCGCCTCGGCATTGACGGCATAGAGATTACGACCCGTGGGCAGCGTATTGGGGTTGGCAATGGGGTCACCGCCCGGCGAGGGGGCCGTATAACCGCCGTTCAGCGCATTGGTGAGCGACGAGAGCTCCGCCTCAGGGCTCTGTTCCAGCGCACGGCGGTAGTTGCCGACGTTGCGGATCGCGCGTTCGAGTTCGGTCACCACCCGGGCAAACTCGCGCTCCTCCTTTGTGTACTCCTTGCCGAGGCCCATCATGGCAGCCATCGCATCGGCCGGCATGGCTGCGGGTTTCTTCTCCTCCGACGGTCCGGCGTTTGCGGGGTGTTTGCCCACTTTCGGGATCCACGAGGGGTGTTTCGAGGCCCCTTTGCCCGACTTGGAAGTACCGGCCGGATGCTGCATCGATGAACCCGACGAAGCCATCGCCATCATGCGGGCCATCATGTCCTGCGGAGCGGAGAGCGACCGCTGAATTTCGCGGGCCTTCTCCAACTCCGCGGCCGAGATGCCCGCCGTCGAGCAGATGAAAGCATCGGTCGGCTGCTGCGCTCCGCTCAAAAGACGCCCGACCAGATCGCGGGCCGGTTCAAGATAGCGGCGCGTGAAGAGCGTGCGGTGTTTTTCGAGATCGGCAGAGGTCTGGCCCCGGAATTTGTCCAGCGCCAGCAGCGAATAGGCGATCGGTTCGGTGGACATGGCGAAGAGGCTGCTGCGGATGCGTCCCGGCGAATAGGGCTGGCCCATCGTATAGAGTTCACCGGTGATCTTCTCCGCGGCCAGTTCCTCGGCAAAGGACTCGATGCGGGCGATCTCCGCCTCGGTATAGGGCTGGGTCAACAGCGAGTCGAGCCGCAGCTCGCGGTGGATGCCCAGTTCGACGGTCAGCCGCTTGACGCGCAGCGCCGCGGCCCGCGTGTCGGGCTGTCCGTCGGCGTAGAGCAGGTCGTTGTAGTTCTGGATCGCCGTGTTCAGGTCGCGGTAGATGCCGCGCACGCCGCTCTCCATGAAGGGTGGGGTCAGATACGACTGCAGCGTGGCATACGCGCGGCGCTTGGCAATCATACCCTCGCCGACGTTCCCAATCGAATAGACATAGAGGTGCGGCGTCGGACCGACCAGTGCGTCGGGCCAGTCGTTGCGGCTCAGGGCCACCTGCTTGCGGGGGGTGAACTCCAGGCTGCCGTGTGTGCCGAAATGGACAATTGCGTCGGCTCGGAAGGCATAGCGGGCCCAAAGATAGGAGGCAATGTAGGCGTGGGGAGGTGCGGCGTCTGTGCCGTGGACAATGGCGAAGTCGTCGTCGCCCGCCCCGGCGGCCAGCTGCGGCAGCAGCACGATGTTGCCCAGCTCGATGCGCGGCAGCGCCAGCCGTTCCTCGTCGTCGGAGAGGTAGTGGCCCGGGAACGGGCCGTCGAGTGCAACCACCTCCTCCATTCGCTCCGCAGGTATTGCTTCAGCGGTCCAGGAGGCGTACTCTTCGGAGGAGATGAGCGCCGGTTGGCCCTTTTTCAGAAATTCGGCCTTGGCTCCGTGGGCATAGTCGTTGAAAACGGCCCCCTGTTGCTGGATGAGGGCTGCCAACCCCTCGGGTGTTGCGGGGAGATGCTCCACGCGGTAGCCCTCGCTGCGAAGCCGTACGAGCAGGTTGTAGAGCGATGGCGTGACCTCCATGCCGGAGGCCGTCAGGGCATTCTGTCCGGGGCCCTTGTAGTAGTAGATCGCTATGCGCTTTTCGCTGTTGGGTGTGCGTTGCAGGGCAATATGGCGGTTCACCGTCTCGACGAACCGTTCCAGTCGTTCGGGAATGGCATGGACCTGCTGCAGCCCTTCGCCGTCGAGGCGGTGACCGAACAACACCTGGGAGCGGATCGCTCCGTCGATCTCGGGCATCACGACACTCTGCGACAGGAAACCGCCGTTCATGCCCATCTTGTCGGCCTCCCATTCGTCGACCATCCGGTTGACGTTCAGCGGCGAGAAGAGCGGAATGTTCTGGCGCGTCAGGTACTCCACAATGGCATCGCCCAGGCGTCCGTGGGCCATGTTGATGACGGCCGACGGACGGATCGAATCGGCCTGTCCGCTCTGAATCGCCGCCTGCAGGTTGCGGAGGGGATAGACCGCGTTGCCGGTCTCCTCGAGCCGGGCGATCAGTTCAGCCGGTTCACCCATCTGTCCCGTCACGATCACCCGCGGAGCATCCGCTTTCAGCAGGCCGTGCCGCGCGAGGAAGGCCTCGTAGGCCTCCACGCTGTCGAAATCCAGCTCCTCCGCCTCGGGATCCGAAGGGTCGGCATGGTAGAACTGTTTCAGGTCGCGCACCACGGGCGGTTCGGGCTCATCCGTATCAAACCGTTTGCCGTCGACCGTGCGGCGAAGGGTGACGAGCAGGTTGCGGTAGTTCTTCCGGCCGCCGCCGCTGAGGTAGCCCTTGACGGTCGCCAGCGTCGCGGAGTCCGCCGAAACGATCTCGTTGGCAGGGTTGGTTGCCATGGTCGTGATGACTGTAAGCCCGCGGTCGGCGGCCCGTTGGAGTGCGGCCCGCTCCTCGGCTGTGATGCGGAGCCCCATGCCGTTCATCAGCACCACGTCGTAATGCCCCAAACGGTCAAACTCCGACGGTTCGACCGAGGCAAGACGGATTCTTGCATGGTCATTGGCCCGGGCGATCTGGCCGAGCGTCGTGGCCTGGTAGTTCACGAAGGCGATGCGCGTGGCCGAGAACCAGTGGTTCCACGCTGCGACGCCCAATAGGACGGCAAGCAGGATCACGCCTGCCCAGATTATTGGTATCTTCTGTTTCATCCTTTATTTGCTCTTGAAAAATTGTTCGAGATTCAGCGAAAGGCCCACCGAGCAGGTCGTACCGACGGTCGTGGGCGAGTTGCTGTAATAGTAGTCGGGGCGATAGTTGAAGAGGTTGTCCACGGCCAGCGTGAGGTCCATCCCGCGCCACAGATGCTGCGTGAAGCTCAGTTTCCAGATCGTATAGCCCGGATAGGTCTGCCGCACGGTCTCCTCGTAGGAGGTCAGCTCGGTGTAGACGTCACACGTGACACGCGACAGCCAGCGTCCCGACAGTGACACGTTCAGACCGTAGTTCTTCCACTGCCGGTCATAAGCCAGGCGCGCCGTGGCCGCATGGGGACGGGTCGAGGAGAGCAGCGGCTCTCCCCGCTCGATCATCTCGCGCGTGTAGGCATACGACACGCGCCACGAGATGCCGCATGCATATCGTCCCGACGCATTGGCCTCGGCTCCGGCCACCTGCAGAGGCGACATGTTCGTGTAGACCTGTCCGTCAAGTTCCTGGTTCCAGACCGTGGTAATGCGGCTGTCCACCAGATTGTAGAATCCCGTTACGGTGAAACTGTGCTGTCCTTTCAGATACTCAGCCGAGAGTGAAAAGTTGTGGCTTGTCTCGGCTTTCAGTTCCGGATTTCCGTAGATCATGAAGATGTTGCCCATATAGAAATCCATGTACATCTCCTTGAGGGTCGGGGCGCGGAAGCCGCCGGCGTAGGAGGCCCGAAGCGAGCAGTTTGCAACCTTATACATCACACCGAGTATTGGCGAAAGGTGCGAGAGGTTTGCCGCCGAGAAGTGGTCGAAGCGCAGGCCCGCAATGAGGTTGAATCTCCGGTGCGGGTTCCAGTCGAACTGCGCGAAGGCATCGGCCGTATGCTGCGTATGGCTGCCGTTGTCCGTAAACTGGTAGGACATCAGGTAGTCACGCATGTAGTCGCCTCCGACGGTGAGGATGTGCTTCCCGGAGAACGTATGGTTGTAGAGCGTACGCAGGGTGTGCTGCACGTTGCTGTAGTCGCGCACGTCTCGCGACGTGGGGACCAGATAGTCGCTCTTGTCGTACTGGTCGAAGGCATAGGAGAGCTCCAGATCATCGGACGGCGTAATCGCCCAATTGCCCTTCAGTCCGCCCGAGAAGCTGCGGTAGCGGTCCTTGATGCTTTCCGAGGCGTCGCGCTCGCGGTAAAAGTAACCCGCCCGGGCCGTGAACTTCAAGTTTTCGGCCGCCGTGACGACGAGCCGCTCCTTGACGTTGAGCGACGAATTGCCGAATATGGTGCTGTAATCGCCGACCTCTGCGTTGTCGGTTCCCTTCGAGAGGTCGATGGCGTCGATCGAAGTGTACTGCACGTTGGTCATCGAATTGAACCGGCCCTGATTGAACCCCACCGAGCCTCCGTAACGCTGCTCGTCGTGAGCGCCGTAACGACCGTTCAGATTGACCGACCACGGCTCCCGCGACTCGCGGCTGATGATGTTCACCACGCCGCCGATGGCATTCGACCCGTAGAGCGATGAAACGGCCCCTTTGACAATCTCGATACGTCCGACATTGTCCATGTTCAGACGGCTGTAATCGACATTGTCGAGCGTTTCGCCCGCCAGCCGCTCACCGTCGACGAGAAACAGCACCGAATTGCCGCCGAATCCCGACATATTGAGCGACACCTGCTGGTTCATCGAATAAGAGAACTCGATGCCCGGCAACTCGCTTTGCAGCAGGTCGCCGATATGGGTAGCATCGACCTGTTTGATATCGGCCTCGGAGATGACACGGGTGACAATCGGGACATCTTTCAACAATTTCGGGGTACGGGTGGCCGTCACCACCACCTGATCCATCATCGTGGAGTGCTCCGCAAGCCGGAAATTCAAGGGTCTGGTCTGGCCGGCAGCGATCTTTTCGCTGGCCGATTCGTAGCCGACAAACGAGGCGCAAAGCGTATACGTTTCTTTGCCTGGAAGTGCAATTTCATAACGCCCCTTCGTGTCGGCAACGGCACCGAGCGACGGCAGTTCCTTTACGGTAATGGCCGCTCCGACGAGCGGTTGCCCCGTAACGTCCGTAACGGTGCCGGATATTTTGTATTGAGCCTGAGTTTGTAGTGCAAACAGAATCCCGAAAAGGAAGAATACAAGTTGTTTTATCATCATTCGACGGGATAGAGGTAGTCAATGGTCATATAGCCCTTTACGGCGGCGTCGTTCATAAAATTCGTCAGCCGCAACGCCGCACAGGTGCCGTCGTTCAGACGGAGCAGGTAGATCTTTCCCGAAAGGGTGTATATGGGCGGCATGGTCGAGGTATCGACATCGAGCCACCGCGAAAGGCATGGGTTCCAGTAGTCTTCGGCGTAGAGGATGATGCCGTCCATCATTTGCGACATGTCGACCGTAATGCGGTCGGTGGTCCATTCATCGGCCGTCCACTGCTCTTCGGAAACCGATCCCGGAGCGGGCAGAGCATCGAAAGACCCCGCCTGGCTTTCCCAAACGGTGCCGCCGTTGGTCTTCGTGTCATATCGGTGTACGGCAAAATCCCACGTTTCGGGAGCCGCTTCACCCACCGGTGTCGTTGTTACCTGTTTGCCGTGCAAATCGACATAATGCCATTCGGTATAATCCGTGGCGTCGATATAGATCCGTCCCGTGCGGGTTCCTTCGTCGATGAGGATAAACCCATATTCGTTCCCGGTCCCGGATGTGGGCATATCATAGATACCCTCGAAGATGCCGTTGCAGGCCGGGAGCGACAGCAGCAGTGTCGCTCCCGACAGGAACAGCCCAGCCTGTTTGCAGTTCATGGCCAATCTCGCTTTTTCCGTAGAGTTACTCTTCCGTGGCGGGAGCCGTTCCCGGCAGCAGCGTGATGGTCAGTCCGCCCATGACGGCCGGTACGTTGAACGCAATCGAGAAGTCGTCCTTGGCGGCATTGCTCCGGCCGCTGAGCGTGAAGTCGTAGTTGCTGGTCGATTCGCCCATTCCCATGGCCACGCTGCCGCTGCCCGTAAAGACGTACTCTTCGCCCTCCTTAGTCGCAGTAGCCGACTCAACGGTAAAGGTTCCCCACGAGGCGGATTCGAAGACAACCTTCACGCTGCCGTCGCCGTTGGCCGTCAGTTTTACGCTTTCGCCATCGGTATAACGATCCTGGAACATCGCACAGTCGGCATCCGTATATCCTTCGTAGGTTCCGGCCAGCAGCAGGTCGGCCGGGGCGTCGCCCGTCTGGAACGTAAGGGTCATGCCGCCCATGACGGCCGGTATCGAAAACTCCATCCGGGCATCGGTCTGTGACTTGATCTCGGCCGTGAAAGTACAGTCGTAGGCCGAGGTGCTTCCACCCATGCCCATCTGCGTCTGCCCGCTGCCCGAAAGGGAGCAGACGTTTCCGCTTATACTCGCCTGTGCATCGGTGATGGTGAATGTACCCCACGTGGCGGAGGTGAACGATACGGAGGCGGAGCCGTCCGTATTTTTCGTGATGACGACGGTTTCGTCCGGTGAGATCATGTTTTGGAAATAGTTGCAGCTGGCCAGCGTATAGCCGTCGTAGTTGCCTGCAAAATCGACCGTTTTCGAGCCGTTTTCATCCTTGTCACACGCCATCATAAAGACTGCGGCGGATAACATCATAAGTACAGATTTGATTTTCATAGGGCTGATTGTTATTTTTCCGGGAGCAAAATTACCGGAGCCTCAGCGCCCCGGCAATACTCACTTTTTATGATTTTTTCAGCCTGATTTTGGAACGGATTAGGTATATGTTGGTAGGCAATCAGGGTTGAATGTCACGGTGCCTGGCTCTTTCATGACAAGTCATCTTCCGCACGAACGGCTGCTGCGGCACGCTCGACGTTGGAGCGGGGATGTAAATCACTTTGCTGTTAATGGAGCCAGGTTTGCATTTTCAATGCGATGATCGGTAACTCTCCGTATCGCACAGACAATTCTTGCTCCAACCGGTTGACTGGGTGATCCTGACGGATGCTGATTATGTGGTTCAGGATGAAATGCGGACACGGTGCGGACACGGAAAACGAAAAACCGCGTCAGAGTTTCCTCTAACGCGGTTTCTGGTGCCCAGGACAAGACTCGAACTTGCACGAACGCAATTGTTCACTACCCCCTCAAAGTAGCGTGTCTACCAATTTCACCACCTGGGCCTCTATGGCCGATTTGTAATTCGGGTGTGCAAATATAGATACTATTTTGTGATTCGCAAAATTTTTCTGCCAAAATCCCGAAAAAATAGCACCGAAACAGCGACGGGACCCCGCAAAAGGTCCCGTCGTATCGGTCGGAAAGGCCGTTCGGCCCGCCTGGCTGCCCTCCGCCCGCATCGGGCGGGGCGGCGTGTCAGCGGAGCGTCATCTCCCGGATGAGCTCCCCGGCATCGCCGACGCAGTCGATGACGAACAACACGTAGCGGATGTCCACGGCGATGTTGCGGCAGATCGTCGGGTCGAAGGCGATGTCGCTCATCGTCGAGCGCCACGTGCGGTCGAAGTTCAGGCCGATGAGCTCGCCGCGGGCGTTCAGCACCGGCGAGCCGGAGTTGCCGCCCGTCGTGTGGTTCGTCGCCAGGAAGCAGACCGGCACCGTGCGGCGGCCGTCGATCTCGACGCCCCAGCGTCCGTAATCCTTCGTCGCGTAGAGGTCGCGCAGCCGCTGCGGGATGTCGTAGTCGTAGATTTCGGGGTTGTCTTTGGCGATGATGCCGTCGAGGGTCGTCTGCGGCGTGTGGTACTCGCCGTCGGCGTACTCATAGCCGGCAACGGAGCCGTAGGCCACGCGCAGCGTGAGGTTGGCGTCGGGGTAGAAGGCCCGCATGGTGTCCCACTCGCGCAGCCCGCGGATGTAGAGCGTGTAGAGCTCGTTCAGGCGCCGGCTGTTGAGGTTGCGCAGGGCGTCGGTGCCGAGCAGCCAGCCGATGTGCTTCGTCATGCGCGTGACGCCGGCGCGCAGCGAGTCCGAGAGGGGTGTTGCGCCGCCCTGCCAGACCTCGTCGAAGACCTGGTCGGCAAAGGCTTCGACGGAGCCGGCCGCCGCCACGCCGTCGAGGAACTCCGGCACCTGGTACTGTGCCGGGCAGCGTTCGGCGTACTGACCGAAGAGGTAGCGGTAGAGGGCTCGTTCGGTCGGCTCGCACCGTGCGAAGAGCTCCGCGGCGCGCTCCGCATCCGAATATTTCGCCGGCAGCGAGCGCAGCGTCTCCAGCGTGATCTCGCGGGCGAAGTAGGGCTCCGTAACGCGGACGTATTCGGCCTTGAGGTCGCGCACGACGTAGCGGTAGGCGGGTTTGTCCGCGGCCCATGCGGCGAAGCGCTCCTCGTAGTCGCGCTTCGAGGCCACGGTGCCGCGGCGCGTGAGGCCCAGCACCTCGCCCTGCCACTTCTTCCAGGCATTGGCGATGGCGGCGTGCTTGGCCGCATAGTGGATGCGCAGCGCGGGGTCGCTCGCCTGGGCGGCGGCGATGATTGCGAGGCGTCCGTCGCGGATGGCGATCTTCGCCGGGTCGGAGCGCTCGGCAATGTAGGCCACGGCATCCGAGAGGATGTACTCCTGCGTGTTGCCCGGGAAGCCGTAGATCATCGTGAAGTCCCCCTCGCGCACCCCCTTCGTCGAGATCGTGAAGTGCTTTTTCGGCCGGTAGGGGACGTTGTCGGGCGAGTAGGCCGCCGGCTTGTTATCCTTCGAGGCGTAGATGCGGAAGAGGGAGAAGTCGCCCGTATGGCGCGGCCAGATCCAGTTGTCGGTGTCGCCGCCGAACTTGCCGATCGACGAGGGCGGCGCGGCCACCAGGCGCACGTCGTCGAACTGCTCGTAGACGAACAGGAACTGCTGGTTGCCGTAGTACATCTGTTCGACCGAGGCCCGGTAGCCCGTCCCTTCGGCCTCGGCCGCACGGATGATCTCCGCGGCCGTCTCGCCCGCCGCGAGGCGGTCGGTGATCTCCTCCATCCTGACGAGGAACTTCACGTTCAGCTTCTCGTTGGGCAGCTCCTCGGCGCGCGTGCGGGCCCAGAATCCGTAGGTCAGGTAGTCGTGCTCGACGGACGAGTGGGCCTGGATGGCGTCGTAGCCGCAGTGGTGGTTGGTCAGCAGCAGCCCTTCGGCCGAGATCAGCTCGCCCGTGCAGCCGCCGTCGAAGAGCACGACGGCATCCTTCATCGAGGCGCGGTTGATCGAGTAGATCTCTTCGGCCGTGAGGCGGAATCCTTTGGCGCGCATGTCGTCGATGCGCGTCGAGATGAGGCTCGGGAGCCACATGCCCTCGTCGGCGAGGGCGGGCAGCAGCGTCAGCGCCGCCAGCAGAGTCAGCAAGGTTCTTTTCATAGGATTATAACAGGTCGATGAATTTATCCAGTTCGGTGTAGAGCCGCTGTACGGGCAGCCCCATGACGTTGTAGAACGAGCCGTCGATGCGCTCGATCGCGGCGTAGCCGATCCACTCCTGAATGCCGTAGGCGCCGGCCTTGTCGAAGGGGCGGAACGTGTCGACATAGTAGACGGTCTCCTCGTCGGTCAGGGGGCGGAACCAGACGTCGGTCTCGACGGCGAAGGTGTGCATGCGGGCGGCGGTGCGGAGCGTGACGCCCGAGACGACCGTGTGGCGGTGGCCCGAGAGGGCGCGGAGCATCGCCAGTGCCTCGTCGCGTCCGGCAGGCTTGCCCAGCACGCGGTCGCGGAGCACGACCACCGTGTCGGCCGTGAGCAGGATCTCCCCGGCGGCGAGCGGCGCGGGGTAGGCTTCGCTCTTGAGGCGCGAGAGGAAGACCGGTACCTCGCGGGCGGGCAGCGCCGCGGGGTAGTGCTCCTCGCAGTCGTATTTCGGGGCGAGGGTGTAGGGCAGGCCGCAGGCGGTCATGAGCTCCCGGCGGCGCGGGGACTGCGAGGCGAGCAGCAGGCGGCGGGAGCGGAGTTTTTCGTGCAGCAGCATGGTGTTCGGATGTTAGCGGATGTCGAAATTGAGCAGTTCGCGCCCCTCGAGCGTGGCGCGGAGGTTGTCGCCCGCACGAACGGGCCCGACCCCGGCCGGGGTGCCGGTGTAGAGCAGGTCACCCATGCGCAGGGTCATCTGCTGCGACACGGCGGCGATCAGCCGGTCGACGTCGAAGAGCATCTCGGACGTGTCGCCGCGCTGGCGCACCTGGCCGTTGACCTCCAGCGTGAAGTGCAGACGGCGGATGTCGCCGCCCAGCTCCGGGAGCGGGATGAACACGGGCGAGAGGGCCGCCGAGTGGTCGAAGGCCTTGCAGCGCTCCCACGGCAGCCCCTCGGCGATGGCCTGCCGCTGGAGGTCGCGGGCCGTGAAGTCGATGCCGAGCCCCACCTCGTCGTAGTAGCGGTGGGCGAAGCGCTCGGAGATGGCGCGGCCCACGCGGTTGATGCGCACGACCAGCTCGCATTCGTAGTCCACCTGCTGCGAGAAGGCGGGGATGTAGAAG
>ERZ824600.3394-NODE-3394-length-15293-cov-3.032353_pt1 | contig 15293 bp, 20 predicted proteins | sample MGYA00519933_ERZ824600 | MGnify/ENA primary metagenome ERZ824600 (study PRJEB31778, sample SAMEA3449178) | human gut metagenome | biome: human gut; feature: human-associated habitat; material: faeces | place: United Kingdom | collected 2010/2012 ... | reverse complement strand
ACGCACCAGTCCCCCGGATCCGATTTCCGCTCCTCCGGCCCGAACGATGCCATCTTCAGCACAAAAAAGAAAAAGAAAAACAGAAACAGCAGCAGATCCAGCGTGAACGCTCCCACGCGCGACGCCACCTCCATCGCCCCCCCGAGAATCCCTTTTCCCTTGCTGAACGCAAACAGCGCAATGTCCGACCGGTTCTCCGCAATATACGCCCGCACCAGCGGACGGAGACGGATCAGAAAATCCCGCAGGAAATCCCCTCCGTCAGTTCCTTCGTCCATCCCCATGACGGCTTCTTCGCCGAGAGTTTCCGCATTCTCCGTCTCTTCCGCAGCTTTTCCCGCATCGACCGTCCCCGCATCGACCGTCCCCGCATCCGCAGTTTTCACGTTGCTTCCCTCTTTCATTCCCGCCGGTTCCGCCGTCCCCGTCTGCTGCGGAGCGGTTTTCCCCGCCGTCCGGGAGGTCCGTTCCTCCATCCAGCTGGAGAATTTCTGTTCCGCCTCCTTCAGCGTTTCGCTCTCCGAGGCCCATGTGTTCACCGCCTGTCCGGCCCGGATCGCTGCCGGAAGAATCAGATGAACCGAAAGCGTCACCAGAAGAATCAGCGCCAGCGCCAGCGTTGCGAACATGGCTGCGGTCGATCGGAAAACAATCGAATCCCGCTGTTTTTTTCGAAGCTCCTCCTCCGTCGGCTGCTCCATCCGGCTCAGACGGTTCCGAAGCGCGGTCAGCGGCGAGAAGAGCTTGTGAAGAATCCCGTCCAGCTTTTTCGCCGCCGCGGTCCGGAACACTCTCCGTTCGAAAAACTTCTCCAGCGGAAGAAAAAAGTAGGCGGCGATGATCCCGAAAATCAGCGATTTCAGATACATCGCCGTCAGAATGAACAGCACAATGACAACCAGTGCGGCAATGACCCCCGCTCCGGAACGGAACAGACCGCTCTTCTTTTCAAAATTCATGATCTCCCTCCGGATTGTTTGAGAACCTTCGAATCCTCTTTGCAGTCACGATACGGTCCGCGGAATCGCCGCGGTGATCGACAGAATCTGCGGAAGAAGCTGCTTCTTCCGGCTCAGAACCCCGGGCAGAAGGAAGATCCCGTCCTTCCGCTTGCTGAAAGGAAGCGCCCGGATCACCGGAGAGGATCCGGTGATCAGAAGTTCCGAATTGCCGCGCACCGGGTCGGTCACAAGAAGGGCGATGAAGTCGAGACCCTCTCTGGCGAGGATGGCGTTCATGTCGCGCAGCAGTTCGTCGCGGCGGCGGTGCAGAAGTTCGAGGTTGTTTTCCTCCACCTGCGAGAGGGCGAAACGATAGGAGTTCTCCTCATAGTTCTTGCGGTCGGCATTGATGACGTCCAGGGAGGATTTGACGGCAAGAGGCGAATCGATGCGCATGAGTTCATGCATCAGCGACTCGCCGGTGCAGCCGGCGATCTTCTCCAGCCATGCGCCGACGGTTCTGTCCTGCGGGGTTGTCGTCGGCGACTGATACAGCAGCGTGTCGGTCACCAGTCCGCAGAGCAGCAGCCCCGCGATCTCCCGTGTCGGTCGCAGTCCCGCGGACCGGTACATGCCCGCCACCAGTGTGCAGGTGCTCCCGACCACGTCCGCCGTGAACTTGATCGGTACCATCGTCGGCTTCATGCCGATCCGGTGATGGTCCACCACCTCGACGACCGGGATCTCCTCCAGACCGGGAATCCCCTGCGAAATCTCATTGTGATCCACCAGAATCATCGCATACGGCGGCGGTGCGGTGAACGCGGTCTTCGGAACCACGCCGAGCAGACGGCCGTCGTGATCGCAGATCGGAAACACATTGCCTGCCGAGGTCAGCGCCTGATTGCGTGTCTCCCGCACCATGTCGTCCGGCGCGAACACCGGAACGCTCCGGTCCAGCGAAACCGTGGAGACCGGCGTGCTGAATTTCAATCTCCGGATCACGGTTGCCGAATCGCACGGCGTCCGGAGAATCGTGACTTTTTTGAATGCCGCAAGCTCGATGACCGACGACTCCACCGGACAGTTCCCCGTGATGATCAGAAGCCGGATCGGCCGCTGAAGCACCCGCAGATGAATCTCCGGACGATCCCCCACGATAATCGCCGGCTCATGCTTCATCGACGAATCCAGATGGCGATCGAAAAATTCCGCGCTCATCGCCGCGACAAACACATCGAAAGTCCGCAGCGTCTCATCCGTCCCCGCCTCCGGCGTCAGATTCTCCGCATTCAGCACGGTCCGGATCATCGCGATCGACGAGGCGATCGTCCGTCCCGTCAGGCTCTCCCCCTCGTCCGATCCGATGTTCAGCAGGTCGGACAGCAGGAACAGCGGGCTGAGCATCCCCTGATAGATTCCTTTCCCGTCCAGCACCGGAATCGCCGGCACGCCGGAATCCTTCAGAACCCGGACCGCGTCAAACAGGGAAAGCGCCGAAGAGACCGTCGGGAAATCCGGATTCATGATATGCGTCATCCGCAGATAGACGTCGTTCTTCGTCTTCGGCGGCGTCAGTCCGAAATGCCGGAACACCCACGCCGCCCGCTCCGGGAGAATCCCCGGACAGATCGGCGTGACATTCCCGTACCCGAGCGCCCGTTTCAGCGCGCCCAGCGCACAGGCCGACATGATGCTGTCCAAATCCGGATTCCGGTGCCCTGATATGAACACCGGACGGCTGTTCTGCTGATGCGGTGACTGTTCCATGTCCGGACTCTTCTCACTGCGGAAGATGGAACGCCTGGATGATGTCCTGCACCTGCTGTTCGGTGATCGGCTTGAAGTTCCCGATCCGCGCTGCAAGACGGATGCAGTTGGCCGTGAAGTCCGCCACCTCCAGCCGGTCGAACGCCTCGGTCAGATTCTTCCCCGCCGTGATGACCCCGCAGTTCTCCACGATCACCACCGGAGTCGACGGCGTGATCCGTTTCGCCGCACACAGCGCATCGGCCTCGAATTCCCGGCTGCTGATCATCGGAATGTCGCGCAGCTGGATGTAGCTTTCCGGAATGGTCCGGCTGTCCAGCGGCGTTCCGGTGCAGGCGAACGCCATCACATTCGGCGAGCGGGTCATGATGACCGCGTTCGCCCAGTCGTTTCTCCGATAGATCTCCGCGCAGAGTTCCGTCTGGCAGGCCGGAGTCTTTCCCGGTTCGCAGGATCCGCCTGCAACCCGGACGACATCCTCGATTCGGAGGGCAAGCGGGTCGAATCCCGCCGGCGTGACCAGAAGATCCTCTTTTCCGAGCCGGGTGGAGAGAACCACATTCCCGGTGAACACCAGACGCTGGCGGTAGAGCCGGGCCGCAAATTTCACGATGCTGTCGCGCAGTTCGCACTCCAGCGGGCTCGGACGATAGGCCCCCAGGGTTCCCCATGTGCTCTTCTTCCCTCCTCCGTTTGCGGAGAGGAAGTCTTTCATTCCGGCCGCCTGGATTTCGATGCGGGCCAGATAGTCCAGCGTCTCAAAGCGGGCGAACGCCTCTTCGACGGTCGCTCCGCAGACCACCGCTCCGTGATTTTCCATCATCACGCAGTCCGCCCCCTTGGCAAATTCGGCGGAGATGATTTCGCCGAGTGTTCTGCTGCCCGGGATGTCGTAGCGGGAGAAGGCGATTTTTCCGCAGATCTCCTCCGTTCCGGGGATCAGGTTCGCGTTCGGGCATTTCCCGACCAGGCTGAAGGCCACAAGCGCCGGCGAATGCGCATGAAGGACCGCTCCCGCATCCGGGCGGAGCTGGTAGACCGCGCTGTGAAACGGAAGTTCCACGCTCGGACGGTGACGTCCGATGATTTCCCCGTTGACTTTCACCAGCATGATGTCGTCCGGCCGGAGGGTTCCCTTGTCGATTCCGCTCGGCGTGATCCAGATATTCCCTTCCTCGTCCTTGATCGAGATGTTGCCGCCCGATGTGGTGGTCATTCCATAATCGTACAGGCGCTGGAGGGTTGCGACAAGAAGGTTTCTCGGATGAACGTAATTGCAGGACATGGCTGCTCTCCTCAAAATTCAGGTTGTTTGTTTGGAATTTCAGATTCAATGGAAATATACCGTCTTTTCCCCGAATATGCAACCTTCGTTTCCGATTTTCCCGTTTTCTCCCGGATGCGTCCATGTTCCGGCATTGAAAAACGCTCCCGGCGAAATTATATTACTCCAAATAAAATGTATGAAAGAGAAAACAATCAAGTATTCTCATCAGGAAAGCAAAGGAGCTCTTGGAATGGATATTCTGCTGATTGGAAGCGGAGGACGGGAACACGCCATCTGCCGCGGTCTCAGAAAAAGCAAACAGGTTGAAACCATCTACTGCGCACCCGGAAATCCCGGTATGGCGCAGATCGCGGAATGTGTCGCTCTGCCTTCCGACAACGAATCCATTGCGGATTTCGCGGAGAAGAAGAAGGTGGGACTGGTGGTGATCGGTCCCGAGGCGCCGCTCTGCCAGGGGGTCGCGGATGCGGTCCGCGCAAGGGGAATTCCCGTGTTCGGGCCTTCCGGCGCGGCCGCCCGGCTTGAGGGAAGCAAGGAGTTCTCCAAGGCGTTCATGGTCCGGTACGGAATCCCGACGGCCGCGTATGCCGCGTTTGCCGACCGGGAGGCGGCTGAGGAGTATGTCCGTTCGGAATATGCGGCCGGACGCGGCGTCGTGGTCAAGGCGGACGGGCTCGCGGCAGGAAAAGGAGTGATCGTCGCATCCTCTTTGGAGGAGGCGCTGGACGGCGTCCGGGAGTGCTTCTCCGGCGCATTCGGGAACGCCGGATCCCGCGTGGTGATCGAAGAACTGCTGGAAGGGGAGGAGGCCTCCATTCTCGCTCTGACCGATGGAAAAACCATTGTCCCGCTTGTCAGTTCGCAGGATCACAAGCGGCAGCTCGACGGCGACCGCGGTCCGAATACAGGCGGCATGGGCGCATACTCGCCCGCCCCGGTGGTCACGCCGGCGCTGATGGAGGAGGTGCGGCACTGCGTGCTGGACAATTTCCTCCGCGGAATTCAGGCGGAAAAACTGGACTACCGCGGAATCATCTATGCGGGAATCATGGTGACGAAGAACGGTCCGAAGGTGCTGGAATTCAATGTCCGCTTCGGCGATCCCGAAACCCAGGCGGTGCTGACCCGGTTCGACGGCGATCTGGCCGACACTCTTCTGAAAACCGCCGATTGTGAACTGGAGAAGGCGGAACTTGTCTGGTCGCCGGAACCGGCGGTGTGCGTGGTGCTCGCATCCGGAGGCTATCCCGCGTCGGTCGACAAGGGGCATGAGATCCACGGAATTGAGGAGGCGGAAAAGGACGGTGTGATCGTGTACCACGCCGGAACCGCGGTCCGCGACGGAAAACTGGTCAACTCCGGCGGACGGGTGCTCGGCGTGACCGCGCGCGGAAAGGATCTTCAGGAGGCGGTGAAGAAAGCGTATGAGGCCGTCTCGAAAATCTCGTGGACCGGAATGCAGTACCGGAAAGATATTGCGCATCGCGCATTCAACCGGTGAAGCGGTATGAAGATCTGCCATGTCATCACCCGGATGATCGTCGGAGGCGCGCAGGAGAACACGCTGCTCTCCTGCCGGGGCGCTTTGGAGGCGGGGCACGACGTCACGCTGGTCACGGGGCCATCGCCGGGACCGGAAGGGGAGCTGCTGAAGCGCGTTTCGTGTCCCGGACTGAAGATCGTGGAGTGTCCGTGGCTGGTCCGGGAGATCGCGCCGCTCTCCGATCTCAAGGCGTTTCTCCATCTGAAAAAGCTGTTCCGCACGGAGCGGTATGACGTGGTGCATACGCACAGTTCCAAAGCGGGAATTGTCTGAAAAGGCTACTGAACTTCCAACCGGGCTTCTTTTTGACAATGATATAATCATTCACTTTCTTTGGATCAAAGCCGCAAAGAATCGCTTTCAAAATGTACTGATCGTAATGGCGGCTATTGAACCCGCACCAAATCTCTTTTACATTCGCCTTATATAAGGCTTCCAATTCTTCCGGTGAATTGATTATTACATGGGTTTTCTTTGCGGTCATATCCATAACCACAACCAGCCAATCATGCTTGAAAACCTCAAAGTCATAAAACAGCAATTCATTCACCCCTTTCAAATCGGGTGCTGCCGGGGGATTGCTCCCCCGGTGCTACCCTTGCAGCTTAATCTTCTAAAACATAGACTTCTTCAATCTCAAAGGCGTTGTAACCCTTGTTATCGTAGTAACGAACCTTGTATTCAAAGGCGTTATCAATCGCTTCCGCAATATCCATAATCATATTGCCGTACTGCTTGTAGGTCTTGAACTGCACATCAATAGGTTCTTCCATTTCTGCGACCAAAGCACGCATAAATTCATTTGCAATGTGAATCTGGAAGCCCTGTGTTACCACCTGATTCATAAAGATCAGGCTGCCTTTGTATTCGCCTTCAACGATCTTCATCCAGCAAGTAACCATAGGATCACCCTTTTTGGATTTCGTCAGCTCCAGCTTGTTAATTGCCACTTCATAAGTATCATGGGGAACTTCCCTTCTACCACCGTTTTCAGCAGCTTCTTCAACATCCTTTGCCAAACCTTCCGTATCAATCGCCTTATCGAATTCATCCCAAATGTTAGCCATAATATTTCACCTTATTTAACCTTTCAATTTATTAGTGTTTTCTTGCGGTCAAGATACCCTTAACCAATTCAAAAGCCTGTTCCTGTGTGAACCCTGCTTCCACATAAGCATCATAAAGCTGCTTTGCAGTAGAAGCGGATTTCTTTGCCATTGCAGCCGGATCAATGTTGAAGGGATTTTCCGGCTTATGGTTCTTTGTTGCCTGTGTCTGCTGATTCATAACCGCCGTAATAATAGCGGTCATTACTTCATCAGGAAGCCCAAACGGATTGTTCATAGTGTTTTACCTACCTTTCTTATTCTCTTGCTTTACGCTTACGGCGGGGCTTTTCTTCCTCTGCCGGGGTTTCAGGGGGATTCATTGCATCTTCATCATTGGAAGGGGTTTCCGCTGCTGTTTCGGGTTCGGTTTCCTCTGCCTGTTCTGCCGCCGTTTCTGCGGCTTCCTGCGGGGTTTCTTCATCAGGGGTATTGTTTACCGTCTGTTCCTGTTCGGGGCTGTCCTGTGGCTTATCTGCGGGTGTGGTAGGGGTTTCTTCCTTCTTTCTACCTCTGCCGCTTCTTCCGGTACTTGCTGCGGGTGCTGCTGTTACCCCGGAAGCTGCGTTTTTGTTCGCTTCATCATAAACGGCGAACAGGGCGGTTACATCAAGCGGAATATCCTTTGCATTTACCTTCAATCTACCGCCGCCGAAAATAACTTCATTGCTCTTGAAATTGAAGGTTCTAACATCACCATCCGCAACGATACGGGCAACAACATCAACCATTCCGGCAACCTTGTTTGCAACCTTTTCCTGTAAATTCGGCTTGATAGAAGTGATCTTATCGCCGCCCTTGCGGGTAATATCCTTGCTTGTGTCCTCATGGGAAATAAGGATAATGTTTTCATAATTCAGGTTCATCAGGCGTTTCAGCGTATTCAGGAATTCGCCCCTTACCTTATCCCACGCACGGAAGGAATCATCCGATTCATGGGAAATACCCATCTGCTGATACATATACAGGCGGCAATGCTCATACAAATCTTCCAAAAGGTCAACAACGATTGTCTTAAAATCGTTATCCTTCTTTTCAAGTTCGGAAATAACATCCTTGAACACTTCCCAAGCAAGGGTTCTTTTCGTCTGTCTGCCTTCAACCTTCACTTCATCCTTGATATGGATGAACGGTGCATCCACGAACTTAATATTTCCGTCCGTGTTCAGCATCAGGGGATCAGGAAAGGCGTTTGCAAAGGTGGTTTTTCCGCAAAACGGAACACCATAAATCCAAATCGCACGCTTTTCAACGGCTTCAATGTTTCTTCTCTTGTTTTCAGGTAACTTCATAAAATAGTTCCATCCTTTCTCACAAAATTCTTGAAATTCGCAATATCTGCATAAGTAGGTTTTTTCTTGCGGGAATTCAGCTTCTTCATTCACCGCTTTAATTCCAAACAGGAATTCAATTACTTTGTTGTAATTGAATTCAATTTGAACAATCTTCACTTCCACCTTTGCAAGTTCTGATTTCAGGCGTTCCCTGAATTCTTGTAATGTTTCCGTTTTCTTCTGCCGGATCGTAACTTTGGGAACAAACACAAAGTACATATTCCGTATTCGTTTTCCGGGGTTGTTTCTTTCAAAGAAATACTTGTATTCGTGAAGCTGCCCGGATTGTTTATAGCCTGATACATTGTTTGAATACTTGAAATCGTACAAATCGTAAGTATCGGGAAGTTCAACACCCCGTTCAAAGATTGTTGCGGGTACAAGGTAATCAATGAACCCGTGGAAATCTTCATCCGAAATTTCAACTTCAAATTCCCCGCCCGGTGGAATAGCAGCCTTTGCCAATGGAATCACAACTTCCAGCTTCATCATTTCGTTAATGTGTTCATCCGTGATAATCGGATAACTGAAAGCGTATTCTTCAAGGGCTTCTTCAAGGCTCTTTTCAATTCCGGTATGTACCGCTTGCCCTAAAATTAAGGCGTTATCCGGTTCAGTTGGGGAATCTGTTTTTATCCCGTCCAAATATCGCATTTTGTACTTGAATTTGCACTTTTCAAAGCAATCAACGCTTGAATGTGAGTATCGCAATTTATCACCCCTTTCAAAAGTTCTTTGAACTGTTCAAACCCTTCCGGGTAAAGGAACACCCCAATACCGCCTGATTTATTGATACGGCTGATATTCAGCTTTTGAAGTTCGGAAGGTCTGCCGTTGGAAGCCTTTACTTCAACCGCCATCATTACACCGTTCACGCAACATAAAATGTCAGGAATACCGGATTTTTGATAGCCGCCGCCCCAAATTTTGGTGTACCAACCGACCATTTCAACCTTCATCCGGTCTGTTGGATAGCCAGCCGGATAAATACCGATTGAATGAAAATACTTCTTAATTTGCCCTTCAAATAACTTTTCTTCTGCCATATCACTTCACCGTGATCTTGACATATCCGGCTTTTGGGTTCTGTTTGGTGTACTTTGCAGCAACATCAGGTAAATCCTTCTTCAAAGCCGCACCGTCAAGCCTGTTTTCAACCGTAGGGGCAACATAGGTGAATTTCACAACCTCATTTTCAAAGGCTTTTACACCGTATTTTTCCATTGCAGCCTTCAACTGCTCTTTCATCTTCTTTTCCTGTTCTTCAATCTGCTTCTTCTGAACAGAAAGGTTTGCAATAGCGGTAATCACCGCCGCCGCTTCCGTCTGCATGGTTGCAAGTGCTGTTTCCTCTGTGAAAGCATCTTCACAATCAGGGGATAATTCAGAACACACAACCTTGCAAGTGTCCTTTTCCTCACATTCCAAACAGCAGCACACTTTGCCGCAAGCGGAATTTTCCATTGCCTGTTTACACTTAATCATTGTTTGAACTCCTTTCCAATTCTTCAATGAACTGCTGCTGATATTGCAGCACTTTTTTTGAATAGTTAGTTTCAAAAATTCCTTGTTCCCATAAACGGGAAGCCCCGGTTTCGCCCATGTTGTAAGCCATCAATGCCTTTTCAGGTGTTTCATACTTTTCAAACAGTTTTCGCAAAATGAACATTCCTGAACGAACATTGTTATAGGGTTCAAGGAAATCTGTAATTCCAAGCGTTTCTGTTATGTACGGGTGATTGATTTTGTTGATCTGCATCAATCCGTAATCGTTTGAACCGCTTATCATATCAGCCTGAAAGCCGCTTTCCTGTTGGATCATTGCCATTACAAGGGTAAAATCTATGTTGTACCCCGCCGACAAGTAGAAAATGAATTCCTGTAAATCTTCATCCATTGGTACATCAAGGGGAACGAAATTCAAATCACCGCCCCAATCCATTGACATTTCACCGTTGAAAATTCTTCCGTCATACTGACCGTAAATCAGGATTTCAGTTTCCGTTTCTGCTTCCGGCTCTGTTGCTTTATCTGAACCGTGTGAAATAAGTGAACCTATCAGGATACCCACAAGGGAAAAGAAAATTGCAACGATCAGCCACGAAATCAGAATCCTTTTAGCAATCGAAGTTTTCTTGATACTTTTTGAATAATTCATCCGTGTAATCTCTCCTTAATTCCAAAGTGTGAAGAATATCTTCTTCAACCGTTCCGGGGCAAAGCATAAGGTAATAAAAGCACCGCTTTTCCTGTCCGATTCTGTGAATTCTTTTTTTGCTCTGTTCAAACAGTTCACTTCTATCTGTCAGGGAAAAGTAAATGATTTTGCTTGCTTTCTGCAAGTTCAAGCCCATTGCCCCGGCTTGATACTGAACAAAGGTTATCGAATCCCCGTGTTCTTCATAGGCTGTTAAATCTTTGATTTCACCATTGACAACCGAAAACGGTCTTTCCAATTCGGCAAGGGCTGCTTTCATAGTGTTCAATTCTTCATTGAAGTTGTAGAACACAATCAACCTATCTTCCGTGGATTGAACCAAATCCTTAAAGGCTGCAACCCTTTCTTTGTTTAGATAGCTGCACATCATGCGGGCGTAAATTCGCTTTGATAAAATGGTATCGCCTATGAATTCCCTATCATCAATCGTAATCACGCAATTTCGCATGAACTTCCGGTATTCTTTGGTGGTTTTGGAATGTACGGGAACAATTACCTGTTCGGGCAAATCAAAAACTTCTTCCGATTTCATAAAAATTGCCCCGTGTTCTTCCAGCTTCTTTTTCAGACGGTCAACATTTTTGTACCCCGTAATATGCGGGATTCTGAATCCGCTGTTTTCGTCCTCAATCCATTCAATTTCAACATACTGTTTATAAAACAGGTCTTTGCTGATATTCCAACCTAACAAGTGAAGCTGCGACCAAAGTTTTTCATACTTTCCGGCTGTTGGTGTACCGGATAACAGGATCACATTTTCAGGCTGCATTTTCAGGATAAATTTTGAACGCTTTGCGGCTTCATTTTGTATCATGGAACTTTCATCAAGCATCAGAGTAAACCCGGCTATATGGGCGAAATATGAACGCCTGAATATCAAATCATAGTTGATAACGCCGATACATTTACCAACCGTACCGCTGAATTCTTCAAGGTGCTTTTTGTTTGTCAGGTCAAAAACCGTGTAATGGTAATACTGCTGAAAGTGTTCAATCCAATCATCAATTTTTGATTTCTGACAAACCAGCACAATTTTTTCAGGGAACGAATCTGCTTTTTCCGATCCTACAAAGGTTTTACCTAAACCCATATCAAGGTAATAAGCAACCCTGTTAAACCGTTCTGTTTGTTCCAATGCTTTCTGTTGGTGGGGGAATAGCTGCATAAGCGAACACCCCCTTAATCTTCATCAACATCAATCCCGGTAATCTCTTTGAAAATTGCCTTATCAAAATTCGGAATCGCTGCAATAATATTTTTCTGACGGTCAGACAAACCACGCCACCAAATAACCGCACATTCGGAATTATCCAATACTTTCAGATAACCGCCCGTTGTTTCAGCTTCCGGGTGTGCTGCCTTTTCTTCATCCGTCATATCGTCAAACCAAATGTATTCAAGCACATCACCCGGAATCTGATTCAGAAGGTAACGGGCTTCACTATTCATCCAATCACGGTAAGTCCATTCAGAAGGCTTATTGAACAGGTGAATTTTCGGTTCAACAGTATTAAAACAACCGTTGGAAAAGTTAGTTTTGTTCCAATCGCCGCTGTTCCGATTGCCGCTGTTCCAAAGTCCGGTGCAACCCTTTCCCGTATTCACGATTTCAAGAAGTTCTTGCCACGGGATTTCACGCACGATCTGAATTTTATTGGTGCAAGATTTTGTACCGTCAGAATCGACTTCACCCAACGCAATCACTTCCGCAACCTTGTTTTCAGGGTTGAACTGATAGTAATTGAAGCAATCAGCCGCCTTTTCGCAAAAATGGAAGCCACGATCACAAACCATAGGTTTCACATCTTCTTCATAAATGCCGCCAACCTCATACTGAAACGGCTTTCCGTTTGGGTTACAAGTCCAATCGGGATTGAACACCTTGAACCCTTTAACAACTCCTGTTTCGCTCATTTCGCTTATCCTCTCTTTCTTAACTCATGGGAACTTTAATTCCGGTGTACTCTGTGAACTTCACGGAAGAAATAAAGTAACTCCATTTAGTCAGCTTTACGGCATACCCCCACGGGAACACGCCATCACGCAACCCCTGCATTACCCATTCTTTGGATTTTCCCATCAATTTAGCGATAAGGGGAACGGGAACATTCACACAAGCATCTTTTGAAATCGTTGCAGCGGGTTCAAACTGCTTGAAATAATCTTCCTGAACTCCCAAAGCAAGGGCAATTTCCTTTTTGCGGGCATCCGAAGGTTCGTTCTTCCCGGAAAGGTACTGACTAATTGAAGATTTACCAATCCCGGTAAGGTCTGAAAGTTTGGATTGCGAAATATCCAATTCTTTCATCAGGTTTTTCAACTTTTCTGCAAAACTCATTTTTCACTTCATCCTTTATGTTTAATTTTCAATCATTGGGCTTTTGTTGTAGCGTTCCTGAATCCTGATCCTGTACTTGCCGTTGACTTCCTCACGGTTGACAATTCGGAATTCAGTTTTCTTTGCTCTCAACCCTTCAAGGTAGTTCGCCGCTTCCTGTTGGGTATCGAATTCAAGTATTCGGTCAATACACGCCGCAATAACTTTCTTCATCCTGTTCACCGCCTTTCTATATTAGTTCAATTACTTTGAACTTTCATTGTAAAAAAATAAGTCTGAATTTCGGTTTCAGGGAATTCCAATACCCCCGCTGCTTTCTGCATTTCAGGCTGCTTCCAAGCAACTTTGTTATTCAGCTTCAAAGAAACGGTTCTTTCAGAAAGCCCCATTCTTTCAGCAAATACAGCCTGTGTACCGCACTTTTCAATAATTCTTCCGTTCAACTTTGCATAATCGTAAGCCATTGTTTCACCCCTTTCTTATTCAGCAGCTTCTTCCAGCGAAGAAACAACATCATCCAAAGAATCCTTTGCTTCTTCAAAAGTATCATAGGCACTTTCCAAACATTCAACTGCTGTTTCGGCTCTTTCGTATCGTTCAGAACTTTGCATATTTTCAGGAATGTTTTCAAGGTATTCGGATTCTTCATCCTTTACCGCTTCAATATCTTCAAGAAGCTGTTTAGGCTTCTTCCTCAAACTCTACATTGCAATCACCGCATATAACATGAACTTCCTTTGTTGCCCTGATAATGCAGCCGCACACCGGGCAAACATATTTGCGGGTTGATTGTTTGGTTTTAGCCGCACCCGGCAATTTCGGAAGGCTCTTTCTGAAAAGCTGAAATTTCTTATCCTGTAAGCCATCAACAAAGGCTTGTGCTTCATCATTCAGGCTTGTTTTCGTCCAACCGTATTTTGCATCCTTTTCAACGGTCAAACCGTGCTTTTCAGCAGCTTCCTTGTATTTCTTATTGTGATAAGTACCGCCCCGGCTTGTGTCCTGAACCCCAACCTGTAAATTGTAAAGGTGAACCATTTCGTGAAGAAGTGTTTCAGCAACCTTATCAAACGGGCGGGAAAGGTATTCAGCACAAATATTGATTTCATAGAAGCCTTCCTTCTTCATTGCTTCAATATCTTCCGGCTTCATTTTGGAAAAGTCAGTTACCTTTTCCTGTGTACTCCAAGCCTTCCAAGCGGTACACCAGCCGTAGGCCCCACGGGTATGATCCGGGGAAACGGTGATCACAGGCTTTTCCAACTTCCCTTCAAAGAAGGCTTTGTTGAACTTTGAAAACAAGGTTTCAAGTTCATCAATGACCGGTTTCAAACTAACTTCATTCATGGTTCTTACTCCTTTTGTAGACTTTTCGCCTACTTAACAGGCGAAAAAAATCGCCACTCGTTCTTCTTCCGTCAGGCCAAGAAGATCATACAAAGCCTGAATCTCATTGGCTCGAAATTCGCTACGATTATTGATTTTATTCAAAAGGCCCTGATAGGTAATCCCAATCTTCTTGGCAATAAACCGGAGTTTATAACCGGACTGGTTGATCTTCTCACGCAACAGCTCTGTGTTGGTCATACGACAATCACCTCTTTCTTCAAAACTGGTAGACATCTTGTCTACGCCCACATACTACCACGGTGTAGGAAAAATGTCAACACTTTTTTTGAAAAACCTAAAAATATGTTGACAAGCCGCCAACGGCGCCGTATAATTAGTAACAGAAAGGGGGCATTCACTTGTCCACAATAGGAAGCAGAATCCGCAATCGCCGGGAAGAACTTGGTTTATCCCAAGATGAACTTGGTAAAAAATTAGGGTACAAATCCCGTTCTTCAATAAATAAGATTGAACTTGATCAGCGCAACCTTACTCAATCTAAAATCAAGGCCATTGCTGACGCATTAGATACTACACCGGCCTATATCATGGGGTGGAATGAACCAAATCAAAAACTTGACGCTGAAAAACTGAAGTTCTTTGATAATCTATTTTTCATTGAAACCAAGTGTTTCCCGCTGTTGGGGGATATTGCTTGTGGCAAACCCATCATGGCGAATGAAGAAAAGGAACTGTATGTGGAAGCTGGGGCCGGTGTTCAGGCTGACTTTTGCTTACGGGCAAGGGGTGATTCCATGATCGGGGCCAGAATCTATGATGGTGATATTGTGTTCATTAGAAAACAGGAAATAGTAGACAATGGCGAAATTGCCGCTGTTATCATTGAAAATGAAGCAACTCTAAAGCGGGTGAATTACTATCCTGAAAAGAACCTATTGATCTTGAAGGCCGAAAACTCCAAATATGAAGATTTGGTTTATAGCGGGGAACAGTTGGAACATATCAGAATTCTTGGAAAAGCCGTAGCCTTCCAAAGCGATATAAAATGAAAGGAATGATTGTTATGAAGAAGAAAGGTTGTCTAATCCCCGTCTTGATTGTTTTAGTCGCTCTTGCCGTTGGGATAGGGGTTGGGGTTAGCCAAATGACAAAGAATCCTGGAAGCACAAATAAAGAAACCGTTCCGATAGTCTTTGACGCACTTCAATATGAAGTGAAGGACAAGAAAAACATTAGTGAAACCGAACTTATTGAACAGTTGGGTGAACCTGATAGAACCGAAGATTGGAACTATAAAACGGCAAGCGGCATGGCCTATCCAATCCGAACCCTTTACTATGGAAATAATGAATACAGCTTCAACAATGACAATCTTCAGCGGATCACGCTGTATGACAAGTTTTCT
>ERZ824600.3388-NODE-3388-length-15303-cov-13.363917_pt1 | contig 15303 bp, 9 predicted proteins | sample MGYA00519933_ERZ824600 | MGnify/ENA primary metagenome ERZ824600 (study PRJEB31778, sample SAMEA3449178) | human gut metagenome | biome: human gut; feature: human-associated habitat; material: faeces | place: United Kingdom | collected 2010/2012 ... | reverse complement strand
CGCTGATTTCCTCCACATCACTGACGTTAGAGGCATCCAGTTCTTTTCCATAAGCATTCTTCAGGCTCTTGCTGATGGGATGGCTTGAATAGCTCTCCGCATAAGCAGCATACTCCAGCAGTTCTTCCTCTGTAAAACCCTGACCGGGATAGATGCCCGTTACATCGAATACACCTTTGGTCAGGGTACCGGTCTTGTCAAATACCACATACTTAGTCTCAGACATTGCTTCCAGATAGTTGGATCCCTTTACCAGAATACCACAGGCACTTGCCGCACCGATTCCTCCGAAGAAGCTCAAAGGAATAGAAATGACCAGCGCACAGGGACAGCTGATTACCAGGAAGGTCAGAGCACGGATGATCCAGGTGCTCCAGGCTGCCGGGTTGCCCATGATCAGGTTGATCACAGGAGGCAGGATTGCAAGTGCCAGGGCACTGTAACAGACTGCCGGGGTATAATATCTTGCGAACTTTGTAATAAAGTTCTCGGATTTGGACTTCTTCATGCTGGAATTCTCTACCAGATCCAGGATCTTGGATACCGTAGATTCTCCGAATTCCTTAGTTGTACGGATCTTTAATAGTCCGGTCAGGTTCACACAACCGCTGATCACATCCTGATCCACAGTGATCTCTCTGGGAACACTTTCACCGGTCAGGGCACTGGTATTCAGAGTGGATGTGCCTTCCACGACCACACCGTCGATGGGAACTTTCTCACCGGGGCGTACCACAATGACTGTTCCGATCTCTACATCATCAGGATCTACCTGCTCCAGACTGCCGTCTTCTGCCTCGATATTAGCATAGTCGGGACGGATATCCATCAGTGCACTGATATTCTGACGGCTCTTGCCTACAGCGACCGCCTGGAACAATTCACCGATCTGGTAGAACAGCATAACTGCCACGCCCTCGGAATACTCTCCCAGTCCCATAGCACCTACTGTTGCTACTGCCATCAGGAAATTCTCATCAAACACTTCACCATGCATGATACCCAAAACGGCTTTTCTTAAAATATCATATCCGATTACCGCATAAGGGATCAGGTACAACAGTTCCAGCCACATCCCTTCCAGCGGAACAAAATGCAAAATAACTAATAAGATTGCCGCTACAATAATGCGGATCAATACTTTTTTCTGTTTCTTCGTCATAGGAATCCTCCTTGCTTTCCTACGAAATTATCAAGTCTCCCGGTAAAGAGAGGATCTGCTCTCCTTTCAGAAGTCAACCTATAAATAAATCTCGCAATCGTCCTCTACTCTCTTGCAGGCTTTTACTACGTTCTCCATAACAGTCTTCTCATCGCTGCCGTCAGCGAATTCTACTTTCATCTTCTGGGTCATGAAGCTGACAGTTGCATCGGTAACGCCTTCTACCTTCTTCGCTGCATCCTCCATCTTCAGAGCACATGCTGCACAATCTACTTCGATCTTGTAAGTTTTCTTCATGGTAATATCCTCCTCTTTCTCCATTAGCATTTCCTGATTTTCAGATGCTAATGATTTGCATTTAGTTTTAATATTCGTTCATATGAGCCACTGTTCATGCGTTTATATTACCATATGCCGGGAAAAAGTCAATACTGTTTTTAAATGTTTTGTAAATTGAAAGTTACGCGAGCAATGAGCCGCGCATAGGCAAAATAAGAACCGTGATTGGGAGCTTGCTCACAAATCACGGTTTTTACTTTTGCCGTGATGCGGCGAACGCCGCGATATGAAATAAGATTGGCAGCGCCTTTTGCTGACAATCTTATGAATAGCGTGGCTCATTGCGGAGGGCTGCCAATAAATGTGGAGCGCCCTTTGCGACACATTTACGAATTGAATGCATGGCTCGTAACGTAGGGTTGCCGTAGACCGGACAAGTTCCGCCTGTGCCCATTCTTTTGCCTCAGTGTGGGCACAGGAAATAGGATCAAGCTTCTCTGTGCCCTTCTTCCGCCTCAGCGTGGGCACAGAAGACAGGATCAAGCTTCTCTGTGCCCTTCTTCCGCCTCAGCGTGGGCACAGGAGATAGGCGCAAGCTTCTCTGTACCCTTCTTCCGCCTAAACGTGGGTACAGGAGATAGGATCAAGCTTCTCTGTACCCTTCTTCCGCCTAAACGTGGGCACAGGAAATAGGATCAAGCTTCTCTGTACCCTTCTCCCGCCCCAGTGTGGGCACAGGAGATAGGCGCAAGCTTCTCTGTACCCTTCTGCCTTAAATAGTTTATGGGTAGGAAAAGCTTGTTTTGTTGCTGATACCCACGCTATGGAAAGTTTGAGGGTATCAGAAGCTTGTTTTGTTGCTGATACCCAAATTGTGAAAACCGGAAGGTATAACAAGGGAATTATATATTCCAGAATGCCTGCGGCAGGCGTTCGCCGCATCACGCCAAAAATAAAAACCGTGATTTGTGAGCATGCTCCCAATCACGGTTCTTATTTTGCCTATGCGCGGCTATGCTTTCGTAAACTCTCAATTTATTTCTCTTCCGCCGGAATCTGTTTCAGATTCTCCACAGGCTCCAGAATCTCATTGCTGCGGATATCAATGATGGGGCCACCGGTTCCTTCGATATACTCTCTGGTAATGGTGACTCTTCCGATGTTGTCATCCTTGGGGATCTCGTACATGATATCCAGCATGAAATCCTCAATAATGGAACGCAGGGCTCTGGCGCCGGTGTCGCGTTTCATAGCCTTTTCAGCAATTGCATCCAGGGCATCATCCGTAAATTCCAGTTTCACTTCATCCAGTTCCAGGAGCTTCTGGTACTGCTTCAGGATGGCATTCTTCGGCTCTTTCAGGATCTTCACCAGCATCTCCTTGCTCAGTCCCTGCAGAGTACAGATGATAGGCAGTCGTCCGATGAACTCCGGGATCATGCCGAACTTGCGGATATCCTCTACGGTCACCTTAGATAAGATATCAGTATCTTTATCGTATTTGTCCTTCAGTTCGGAATTAAAACCGATGGATGCGGTCTTGGTCAGGCGCTCCTTGATGATCTCATCCAGATCCGGAAATGCACCACCGCAGATAAACAGGATATTGCGGGTGTTCACCGTAGCCAGGGGCACCATGGCATTTTTGCTATTGGCACCTACCGGTACTTCCACCTCGGCACCCTCCAGTAATTTCAGCATTCCCTGCTGTACACTTTCACCACTGACATCCCGGGAATTGGTATTTTTCTTCTTGGCGATCTTATCGATCTCATCAATAAAGATAATACCTTTCTCTGCTTTCTCTACATCGTTACCGGCGGCTGCCAAAAGCTTGGAGACTACGCTCTCAATATCATCACCGATATATCCGGCCTCCGTCAGTGAAGTTGCATCGGCAATCGCCAGAGGCACATCCAGCAGTCTTGCCAGTGTTTTCACCAGATAAGTCTTACCGGAACCGGTGGGGCCGATCATAAGGATATTGGACTTCTCAATCTCGATCTCATCCATGGTATCAGTCGCAACTCGCTTATAATGATTGTATACTGCGACAGAGATAACCTTCTTGGCTTTTTCCTGTCCTACCACATACTCATCCAGACTTGCCTTGATCTTATGGGGTGCCGGAATATCCTTGATGTTGAATACCGGCTTAGGACCTTCGGCTTTCTTTTTCTTCTTGAGTTTCTGCTTGTTGGGGATGCCGCCGTCTCCCTGGAGGTCTGCCAGGTTCACAAAGCTGATATTGGGGAATCCGTTCTGTCCGCCGAACTGATTCAGATCGCCTGGATTGTTCAGCATACCCTGGTAGTCGAACTGACTCACGGTCTCCATAGTCTTGTGCATACAGTCATCACAGATGCAGATATGGTTAGGCAGCTTGAACATTCTGCCGGCTTTGCTCTCCGGTCTGCGGCAGATAAAGCAGACGTCCTCATATTCGCTGCTGTCCTTTTTGTCCTCTGTCTTTTTCTCAGCGGAATTTTCACCCGCAGTATTCACTACCTGCGTATCGTCGCTATTTTTTTCATTATCCCGATTTTCGCTCAGAGTAGTCTCTGTTTTTTCCTCCTCGGGAATCACTTCTCTATAATCATCATTATAATTATCAATCATGTTATTCTCCTCTTTATCTATTGCGCAGTGCTCATCTCGGTATCTCTTCGTTCTACCTCGATGTCCGGACTTCGCCCTACACGTATCGTGTCTTACGTAATCCCGCCTGCAAGCAGTCGGTTTTCGTTATCCACGATCCTTGCTGCTTTCTTCTGGCACTGCTCATGCCTACGCTTATTATATCTAATTCGAATGGCTGCTACAAGTGAAGTTTTTCTAAACAAAATCCCCGGGAGAGACATTCGGTCCTTCCGGGGATTATTCTAACTATCCGATTTTTGTGATTAAAAACCGCTATATTTATTTTTTGTCTGCAGGTCTGCTGCCCAGTGTCAGATTCAGTTCTACAGATACATATTCACCGTTCTGAGGTCTCTGTACCGTTATGGTTGCGGAATCACCGGCTGCATAGTACTGTAATGTCTTCTGAAGATCAGAGTAGGATGAGATGCTGCTGCCGTCGAATTTGGTAATGATATCACCTTTCATGATACCGGCATTCGCTGCTGCACTGCCTTCCTCTACGGATACTACATAGATGCCTTCCGGCATGTTATACATCTGAGAGATCTGGGAAGTTACTTCCTGCAGAGAGATACCGATGTAACCGACTTCATCCTCAGCTACCTTGGTTCTGGTCTGACGCTCCATCAGATCTGCAATGATAGGACTTGCCGAAGTAATCGGGATAGCATATCCCATACCTTCTACGGCAGTACCACCGATCTTGTTGGAGTTGATACCGATAACCTCACCATTCATGTTCAGCAGTGCACCGCCGGAGTTACCGGGGTTGATGGCTGCGTTGGTCTGGATGAAAGTACCGGTAGAGCCGTTCTCCAGAGTGATCTCACGATTCAGGGCACTTACAATACCGTTGGTAACAGACTGACCATAGCCAAGGGCATTACCGATAGCGATGACCGGCTCACCAAGCTTCAGATCATCACTGCTGCCAAGTGTTGCTACTGTAATAGCATTCTTGGTATCATCACTCAGATCATTTAAAGATACTGCGATCACTGCCAGATCCATGTCGGAATCCAGTCCTTTGACCTGTGCCTGTGCTTCACTGCCATCGATAAAAGTAACGGTCAGAGTATCTGCACTCTCTACTACATGATTATTGGATACGATCAGCAGTTCATCATCGGTCTTACCTACAATGATACCGGAACCACTGGCTGCTTCTTCCTGTGTGTACTGCTGTCCGAAGACATTGGCTGTCTCGGTAAAGTTATTTACGATGGATACCATGGCAGGCATTACTTTTTCTACCACATTGGATACATCGGACTCTACATAAGTAACATTGGTAGCCAGCTGTGCACTCTGGGTACTTTCTGTCGTTGCCTCAGAAGCGATCTCATCTACCACTGCGGTATCTGTGCTGGTCGTAAACATCCCGGTTCCCTGCTGTACTGCATAGAAACCGATTCCTGCGAACAGTCCGAAGAACAATCCCAGGCTGACACTTACCATTGCCTTCCGGAAGTAACCGCCATGTTTTTGGGTTTTCTTAGGCTCCGTATTGTTGCTGCCTGTGGTTCCGCCCATCTGATAAGTGGTGTAACCATTCGTGCTTCCTGCTGCACTCTGGGTAGTACTATGATTTTCATAGCCATAACTGTTTTCTGTTCTTGTCTCATTCAGATCTGCTCCACTGAATGTACCGGTTGTATTTTCATTGCCGGTTCCGTAACCGGAAAAATTATCATTCTCGTACATATTGCTTCCTCCTATCCTGTTGCAAGTGAGAAACTCTTTTTACCATTACCTGTTTCATTTCTTCCTCTCACCTTATGAACACAGTATATCCGTCAATTGTGTCCGAATTGTGATAACTTTCTGAAGCAATTATGAATCCTGAAAAAACAGAGAGTCTGTTCTGCCTGCAAGCAGTCTCTCTATGGGTAAGTTATTACACTCTACTCAACAGTAACGGATTTTGCCAGGTTTCTGGGTTTATCCACGTCACAGCCGCGTCCCACTGCCACATAGTAGGAGAACAACTGCAAAGGAATGATTGCCAGAGAATTGGTAAAGTACGGATTGGTCTCGGGGATGTATATTACATAATCCGACGCTTTCTCAATGGCCTTGTTGCCTTCAATGGTGACTGCCATAACAAAGGCTCCTCTTGCTTTTACTTCTACCATATTACTGATGGTCTTCTGGAACAGATCCGGCTGGGTTGCCAAAGCCACTACCAGCGTACCATCTTCGATCAGAGAAATCGTACCATGCTTCAGTTCTCCAGCTGCATAAGCCTCGGAATGAATATAGGAGATCTCCTTCAGTTTCAAGGATCCTTCCAGTGAAATCGCGTAATCAATACCGCGTCCGATGAAGAAGATATCTCTTGCTCCCACGTAACGGTTGGCAAAATGCTGGATCTTCTCCTTCTGTCCCAGAAGCAGTTCGATCTGATCCGGCAGGCATCTTAAATCTGTCAGCATACCGGCGAACTTCTCCTGATCAATAGTACCACGTACCCTGGCGAATTTCATAGCCAACATGTAAAGTGCAGTTAGCTGTGCACTGTAAGCCTTGGTGGTAGCCACTGCGATCTCGGGACCTGCCCAGGTATACATAACACTGTCTGCCTCTCTGGCAATGGAGCTTCCCACCACATTGACAATGCCCAGTACCTTGAAGCCCCTTTCCCTGGACTCTCTCAGTGCTGCCAGAGTATCTGCCGTCTCACCGGACTGGCTGATGACAATGACCATATTACCCTTCTGAAGAATCGGATCACGATAACGGAATTCACTGGCCACATCCACTTCTACCGGGATTCTTGCCAGACCCTCGATCACATATTTTGCGGTAACTCCGGTATGATATGCGGAGCCGCAGGCCACAATATGGATCTTCGTGATCTCTTTGATCTCTTCATCACTCATGTTCAGCTCTTCGATCACAATATCATTATCCTTGATTCTCGGAGAGATGGTATCGTTGATGGTCTTCGGCTGCTCATAGATCTCTTTCAGCATGAAGTGCTCATATCCAGCCTTTTCTGCCGCATTGGCATCCCAGTCAATGGTCACCGGCTGCTTCTCGATCTCTTCCTCATCCACGGAGAAGAAACGCAGACTACCCTGCTGTAATTCCACAACTTCCTGATTGTCTACATAATATACGGTTCTGGTATATTTCAATATCGCAGGAACATCGGAAGCGATAAAGCTGCCGTTGTCGCTCTTTCCTACGATCAGCGGGCTGTCCTTGCGGGCTGCAAAAATCTTATCCGGCTGATCTGCAAACATGATTCCCAGCGCATAAGAGCCTTCCACACGATGAAGCACCTTCGTGATGGCTTCCAGAGGGTTTCCCTTGTAATAATAGTCTAACAGATGTGCCAATACCTCGGTATCAGTCTCGGATACGAACTGATACCCCTTATCCTGCATCTTTTTCTTCAGGGGAATATAGTTCTCGATAATGCCGTTGTGTACCACGGCAATGGTTCCCGCATTGTTCATATGCGGATGGGAATTGATATCGTTGGGAGCTCCGTGAGTTGCCCAACGGGTATGTCCGATACCGGAGGTTCCTTTCATATTCTCTCCGCCGTGGGTCAGGTTCTCCAGAACCTTAAGTCTTCCCACTGCTTTTCTGGTGTTGATCTTCTCACCGTCAAAAATTGCCATACCTGCGGAATCATATCCACGGTATTCCAACTTGGACAGACCGTCCAGAATGATCGGTGCTGCCTGTTCTGTTCCAATATAACCTACAATACCACACATAGTCATACATCCTTTCTGTTCTGTTTCCAGTATTCCTTGTTGGAAGTAAAAGCAAGTACCCATTTTTTCGGGAGCCTGCGATAGTTCTTTCCCAGTAAATAACCTGCATATTTACAGGCGCATTGCATATAAAAATGGGGCAATCCGGCAGACATATGGTTGCTGCGCAAATATACCGTCACATCTTTCACCATTCGTTTTCCCTCGGACTCCGAAGGATATGCTGCAAAAATCTCGGGATGCTCTGCCTGCGATACTCCCAGGTCAAAGTTTCTGTGGAACTGCTGCCCGTTGGTATAATTATGAGAATGCACCACCTGCGCATCCGCCGCATAAGCCACAGAGTATCCTGCTTCCACCGCCTTTGCCGCATAGATCATATCTTCATTAAATATCGTATGTCTGACGAACCCGCCCAGTTCCTCATAGATCTCCCGGCGATAGGCCGCACAGACATTGGAGCAGAAAAAGGTCTTGATCCCCAGGCTGTCCAGGTCTGCTGCCGATTTGATCCGGGACTTTGCCGGATAGTTAAATTCTCTGGTATAGCTCTCCACCGGTGTCGAATCCTCTCTGGGCAGCTGTCTCGCATAGGCCACCGCCACTTCCCCCTGCAGGGGTTCCACCAGTTTTTCGATCAGCCTGTCATCTTTCGGCATGGCATCCTGTGTCATCATCACGAAGACATCCGCGGAAGACTTTTTTACTCCCATCCGTCTCGTACCGCCATGATCGAACTCTCTTTTGGATACATGGTATACCTTGATATTCTGATAGGTTTCCAGAAATCTGATTCCGTAGATCAGCTGTTCAAAATATTTTTCTTCCGTATTCAGAAGAATCACCTGATGTACCGGTACGCTCTGACTGCCCAGTTTATCCAATAATGTAAATAATTCTTTTCCCGGCTTATACAGGGGAATGATCACATCTATCTCCATGTCAGAGCGCTCCTCACTTTTCCAATCTCTGGTTCATTATACTTTAACTCTTATTGCGGCACAAGCCTTTTCCTACTGTCCAAGAGGATTATAACCTTCTGGGTAATGCACAAGGGAGCCCCGGCAGATTCCGGAAGACTCCCTTGTATTCCTGTTGCTTTACTCTATACACTGTTTCTTACTTATTCAGATAAGGTGATGTGTCAGATTCAATCTTATTGCTGTATTCCTTCACGTTGCTGGTTACGGAATAGTTGGCATCATCAAACAGGAACTGATGCAGCCATACTACATTGCTTTCGAGATTTACCGGAATAACACAGCTTCCCTTTGCACCGATATTGCCGGTGTCACGCATAGTCTCTTCGGGGAAACCTCCTTCGTCCACTATGCGATAATTTGAAATATTGCCCAGCAGATCCAGGATGTCCTTGGAATCCAGACTGGTGTAAATGTCGTCGATGGCACTGTTGAATACCTTGGACAATGTTGCATAATCTGCTTTCTTTGCCTGATCTTCGATTGCCTGAATGACTTCACGCTGACGGGCAGCACGCTTAAAGTCGTTACCAGCGGTATAACGGATACGGCAGTAAGCAGTAGCCTGCAGACCATTCAACAGCTGCATACCGGTCTCAGTTACCGGTGTATAATCGCATTTCAAAACTTCTGCAATACCGATCTGATAGTTGTTGATATGCTTGATCTCCTCAGAGTCCACATCAATATAGATACCGCCCAGACCGTCGATCACTTCGCTCAGTCCTTTATAGCCTACGGTCACAAAGTTCGTAATATCCATATCCAGATTCATGTTCAGCATCTTAACCGCCTGCTCTGCTCCGCCATAGGAATAAGCGGCATTGCATTTCTGGTAGGAATCCGTACCGGTATTCAGGTACGTATCACGATATACGCTGACCAGTTTGATATCACCGGTATCCATGTTGATGCTGGCGATCATGATACTATCGCTTCGGCTGCCCTTGTACAACAGGCTTTCCTTGGTGGCGTCCACACCGAACAGGGCAATGTTCATATAGCCCTTCATAGTTTCATCCTGCTGCACCTCTTCGGGAATCTGAAGTTCTTCTGTCTCCAGAACGGTTACCTTGGGGCCCTCATTGCTGGTATGAGTCATTACCAGATACAATAATGCTACCATGAACAGGATCACTACGATCTCTATGCCAAAGATGATAACCTTTTTTCTCTTCTTGGCTGCACGCTGTTTGGCAGACATTCTCTTCTGTCCGTTCGCAGCTCCGGTTCTCTGTCCACTGCCGGCAGGTCTCTGACCGCTTCCGGCGGGTCTCTGTCCTGTAGGTCTCTGTGCGCTTCCGGAAGGTTTTCTTCCGCTTCCGGCAGGTCTCTGACCATTGCCGCCATTGTTGTTAGAATTTGTTGCCATCTTGTCTTCTCCTTGTACTAATAAGCATTTTTATTGATAAATCCTGTAAAGAACGTCATAAGAATGATCTTGATATCAAATCCAATGGTCCAGTTCTCAATATAGTAAATATCATATTCGATTCTCTTCTTGATGGAGGAATCACCGCGCAAGCCATTCACCTGTGCCCATCCGGTCAGTCCCGGCCGTACCTGATGTTTTACCATGTAACGGGGAATCTCTTCCTTGAACTTTTCCACAAACTGCGGTCTTTCCGGTCTGGGACCGACCAGACTCATATCTCCTTTTAAGATATTGAACAGCTGGGGAAGTTCATCGATACTGGTACGTCTGAGAACCTTACCGATACCGGTGACTCTGGGGTCATTGCGTACCGTCCATCCCTTTTTCTCTTCCGCCGCCGTCTGCATTGCCATGCTGCGGAATTTGTACATATAAAACGGCTTATTATGAAGTCCTACCCGTTCCTGCTTAAAGATCACCGGTCCCGGGCTGGACAGCTTTACCAGAATTGCTGATATGAGCATGATCGGTGAGGTAATAATGATACCGAAAATGGAACCAACGATATCCATTGCCCGCTTGATCACCATATTGCCTGTGTTCGTCAGCGGTACATACCGGATATTGATCACCGGTAATCCCATCAGATCCTCCGTATAGGGTCTGCTGGGGATCAGACTGCTGTAATCCGGAATGAATTTGGTGTGCACCCCGGATTTCTCACAGATATCCACCACACCTTCCAGATAATCATAATCCTTCAGGGAAAGTGTGATTGCGATTTCATCCAGCTTGTTCTCCGGAAGGATGTATTCCAGATTACCAAGCGTTCCCAGTACTTTCACTCCCTTATAGGTCGTGCCGCCCGGGATGTGCTCATCCAGAATACCACACACTACATATCCCCATTGGGGATTGCTGAGGATTCTGTCAATATATTCCTCCGCCGCCCGGGAATAACCTACCAGCAAAATATGCTTCAGATTGTATCCTTTTTTCCGTATGGAACGCAATGCCTTGCGCATGATGATACGGAATACGGAAGTCAGAAAAACATTCAGGACATAAAAAATTGCCATGACGGATCGTGAAAAATTGATCTCACGGATGATCATATACAAAATAATGATCAAAGCCGCCAGGCCAATGGTATTCGCCTGCAGGATACTGTATATCTCATGTCTACGGCGAACCGTACGCTTCGGGGAATACACACTGCACCGGTAATACAGGAACATATAACCGGGTACAATAAATGGAAGCAGCATATAATAATCCTGCACCGGCAGGACACCGATCCCCGGACCGTCATTTAAGATATAAAATTTGATATAATAGGCAAGGACAAAAGATGCTGCCGTGATCAGCGCATCTATTATCACAAGAAGCCTGTTAAAGACTTTCTGGTTGTCTTTTATCATACGGGTCACCCAATCTTTAAGTCCGAAAAGCTTCTTTTCAACGATTTCATTCTACAATAACGGTGGTTTTTTCTCAACTTAAGAATTTATGAAGCAATTTCTTAAGATTTCATAAGAATTCGAAAAACATTCAGGTATAATTGCCACTGAATCTTCACATAATTCCATAGATGGCTCCATTGAAAGTGCACCTTTGCCTGCTTTCCCACAGGACCCACGGTACGTTTCCACCCTTCGGCCAATCCCTTTAAATATAGTTTTCCCATTCTCTTCTTACAAAAAAACAGAAATTTTATGCCAAATCCAAGCAAAAAGAACGGCAGATTCAGGATCCACTGTAGTAGCGGCATATTTTTGCCGATGACATAGATATTATTGGAAGAAGAAAGTTCCGTTTTCCGGGAATTGTAGCGGGATCCCGTAGAAGCACTGCCGTAATGCAGAACGGATGCCGTCGGCTCGTACCGGTTCTCATAGCCGTAGATCCGGGCACGGTAACCGATATCCAGATCTTCCAGATAAGCAAAATGCGCTTCGTCAAAATAGCCGATCTCCTCAAATACCTGACGTCTGTAAATTGCCGCTCCGCCACAGGCTGAGAATATGCTGACATTCTTGTCATAATCCACAGCAGGCCGGCCTTTTCCCCGGGAATATGCCCATCCCAGAACGCAGTAGCGGTCTCCCGCATCATCCAGCAGCTCTGGTTTATCCCACATAAGCATTTTGGCGCTGACGGAAAAGATCTTTTCATCCTTCCGAATGGCATCATACAGTCCTTTCACAAATCCAGCTTCTACTCTGGTATCGTTGTTCAACAGGATCACATAGGAGCTTCGTGCCTCCCGGATTCCCAGATTCACCGCATGACAGAAGCCGGTGTTCTCCGGCAGGGCAATCAGACGCACCTGCGGTTTTCCCCCCTCTTCTGCCGGTGCCTCTTTTTTGCGACACCATTCGCTGTCCAGATATTCCACGCTCCCGTCAGCAGAACCATTGTCTATGATCAGCACTTCATATTCCGGTGCATTTTCCTGTCCCTGACACAGGGAAGCCATGCATTCCGGTAAATATTTCATTCCGTTGTAATTGGGTATAACGACGGTTACTTCCTTCATAGTCTCTCCCATTTCTCCGGATACTCCGGCAGATACAGCAGTCTTCCCCGTTTTCGTAATGCTTCCGATAATTGCAGACTTAAAAGCCGGATATCTGCCCCGGCAGGCAGTGTGGAGCTGTCAAATACCGGCTGTTGTTCCGGACCTCTTACTACTTCCGTATAAGGCACTCCCACGATTTTTTCAAACAATTCCCTGTCAGCTGACCGGATCCTGATGCAGCGAAGGTCTAACGCTTCTGCATCCTGGGACAGCTCCGCCCGGTGAAGATAACCGCCAAAGTCCTTCGGCAGTCCCTCGTAGAACACCTTTCCGTCCGCAGTCATTCTGCCGCCGGCGATCCTGCCGCGGTTTTTCCCGGACAGCACTCTGCCACCTACGGCAGCCACATCCGGTCTCTCCTGTAATACCTCTGTATATTGTAACCGATAAAATCCTACATGTCTGGTCTCCTCTGCCTTTGCCGGGATCCCACGTTCTGCCGCATGATCCTGCAGTGCACGCAGCCCCGCTTCGTAAGCATATTTCTTGCTGTGGGGATTGGCTGCTGTAGATGCTTCATGGCATCTCCAGTGATACAGCACTCTGGGAATATGAAGAATTCTCTCCTCCCCGGAGCGGCCATCCGCAGCCAGCACCTCTGACACTGCCCGCAGCACCAGATCATAGTCCTGGGCACCGTCGCATTCTGGCCGGAAGGCCAGTTTCTTCATCAGATCTGCATCCATCACCAGAAAATGGCAGATATAGTTATTACTCAGGATTAAATCGTAATTAAAGTCTTCTTTATGGTTGGGATCGTAATATTTTGTCTCATCCCCGTTGCATTTGTCTTCATCCGAATAAGCGAATGCAACTCTGACACCTCTGTCATTTGCTTTGGTAATAGCATCTGCCATCTCATACAGAGCATTCGGTGTCAATACATCATCATGATCCAGCAGGCCGATATATTCTCCCCTTGCATAGGGTAATGCCTGATTGGTATTCGCCGCAATTCCGGCATTTTCCGTAAGGTGTATATAGTGGATCCTTGCATCCGCTGCAATAGTTTCCGCATTTTCCAGGAGCCGTTCTGTCAGGAATCCCTGATTTGTCAACGTCTCCTCCACACTGTGATCCTCTGTGGCATCCGCCAGAATCAGTTCCCAGTGAGGATAGCTCTGTTGCATAACGCTTGTTATCATTCTGTTCAGATAGATTTCCGGGGTACGGTACAACGGCACTACAATGCTGAGTGTAACCGGATTATCCCATTTTCTGCAACTTTGCCTTTCCAGTTCCTCTTCCGGACAGGGCACATAAAAATAGCGGTCTGTCTCTGTCAGGCGTTCCCTTACAGAGATCCAGGTTTCCCTCAGGCCGTTGCGTTGCAAATAATATAGAGTTTTCTTAAGGTTTGCTATGTTCAGCTTTGCCACGGATACCTCCACTTTTATAAAAGAGCAAATCGCCCTTCCCGGGCGATTCGCTCTTAAAAATAACATTAACTATTCAGAACCCCATTCGCAAAATCGCTCTTCCAGAGCTTTCCTGAATAACATACTTGCATGCTATTTGCTCATGGTGGTTACAGTACAGCCTTTACATCCTCGGTCAGCTTCTCTACCTTGGCCTGTGCATCCTCTATGCTGTTACCTTTAACACCCATGTAGAACTTGATCTTGGGCTCGGTTCCGGAAGGACGGGCGCAACACCATGCATTGTCGGGAAGCTCAAAATACAGGACATTAGACTTGGGAAGTCCGGTAGTGGTCTTCTCGCCGCTCTCCATGTCGATGACTACATCGTTCAGATAGTCACGGAATTTCTCCACTTTCAGGTCACCGAATGCCTTGGGCGGATTCTTACGAAGCTTATCCATGATCTCGGCGATCTGTCTTGCACCGTCGATACCCTTCATGGTAATGGTGTACTGGGTCTCCTTGAAGTAACCGTATTTCTCATACATGGATACCATCATATCCCACAGAGTCATGTTGTGCTTCTTGCAGTAAGCCGCCACTTCACACAGACACATAACTGCTACAACTGCATCCTTATCTCTTGCATGAGTACCTGCCAGACAGCCGTAGCTCTCTTCCAGACCGAATACATAATTGTTGCTGCCGGTCTGCTCGAAGAACTTGATCTGCTCACCGATGAACTTGAAGCCGGTCAGTACTTCGATCAGCTTTACACCATAAGCTTCGGTGATGGGCTTGGTCATATTGGTGGTAACGATGGTGGTTACCAGTGCGGGATTCTCGGGCATAGTGCCGGTAGCAGTCTTCTCTCTCAGGATATATTCTGCGATCAGCATACCGGACATGTTACCGGTAAATGCCACATACTCGCCGGTCTTGGTATCCTTGGCATACACACCCAGACGGTCTGCATCGGGATCGGTTGCCAGAACGATGTCCGCATCCTTCTCCTTGGCCAGACGCAGTGCGTATGTAAACGCCTTGGGATCCTCAGGGTTCGGGTAATCCAGTGTGGTGAAGTTTGGATCCGGATTCTCCTGTTCGGGAACTACATAGACGTGCTTAAATCCCAGCTCGGACAGGATACGTCTTACCGGCTTGTTACCGGTACCGCATAACGGAGTATAT
>ERZ824600.3387-NODE-3387-length-15307-cov-3.330973_pt1 | contig 15307 bp, 12 predicted proteins | sample MGYA00519933_ERZ824600 | MGnify/ENA primary metagenome ERZ824600 (study PRJEB31778, sample SAMEA3449178) | human gut metagenome | biome: human gut; feature: human-associated habitat; material: faeces | place: United Kingdom | collected 2010/2012 ... | reverse complement strand
GACTATGTCATACGGATAATTTTCCGGCTGCCTTACAGGAAGATTGTCTACCAATACAATATTAAATCCATACAGAATAACAACTGGTCCTGTAGCCACTACAATAATACAATATTTTGCCACGTTTGCAATACGCATTGCTTCTGCCATATCTGCGGCATTGTCAGACATTGTCTGCATATAGTCACCTGACTTATCAACTTGAAGTGTAGCCAAAATCTCGCGAAGCACTGTCTGCAGCGGAAGAAGGCTTCTGTCTTTAATATAGACAAGTCCCGTAAAATAATCATTCCACTTTGAAACGCCATAATAAACAGCTAAAACTGCAATAATTGTCTTAGAGAGAGGAAGTACAATTTTAAAGAAATATTGAAAATGTGTTGTACCGTCCAACATTGCTGCCTCATACAGCTCGTGTGGAATATTTGTCTGAATATAGGTTCTTGCCACCATCAGATTCCATACGCTGACACAGCCCATTAAAATCATGATCATTGGTGTATTATAGAGTCCGATATCTTTCATAACAAGGAACGTTGGAATCAATCCGCCGTTAAAAAACATAGTAAATACAAAGAACAGATTAATAAGTCCCTTTCCGATAAACTTCGGACGAGACAGCGTGTATGCTGCCGCAAGCGTAACTACAATACTGATTGATACACTGACTACTGTATAAAAAATAGAATTGGCATATGAATGAAGCATCTCACTATACTTCAAAATTGACTGATAACCAATAAATGAAAAATCAACTGGATGCCAAATTACCTTTCCTGCTACAATAGCGTCTGGGTCAGAAACAGATGCAATAATAACAAGATACAGCGGATAAAGGATCAGAAACATGACAATGATCCAGAAAACAGCATTAAATATATAAAATGCCTGATTACTCTTGCTGTACTGACTAAACTTCTTTTTTGTGTCCATTTTCTTCTGTTCCTCCTTCCTTAGAATAAGCCCACATCAGATATCTTCTTTGAAATCTGGTTTGCTGTGATAATGATAATAAAGTTAATTACATTGATAAATAAGCCGATTGCCGTAGTATAGGAAAACTGTCCACTTCCAAGTCCGACATTATATACATACACACCGATGATATCAGATGTAGGAATATTTCCAGCTGTCTGCATAACGAGTGCCTTATCTGTATTGCTGCTTAACAGTTTTCCACAATCCAGAATAAATACCATAACAATAACAGGCACAATACTTGGCACATCAATGTAGCGAATCTTCTGCCATATACTTGCACCGTCAATCTCAGCCGCCTCATAAAGAGATGGGTCTACACCAGAAAGCGAAGCAATGTAAAGAATAGTTCCCCATCCAGCTGACTGCCAGATACCAGAAACAATATAAATAGTTCTAAATGCTTTTGCATCAGACATAAAGTCAACTGACTTCATACCAAGCGCCTGACGAAGAATATTAAAGATACCGCTTGTCGGTGACAAGAAAATGTAAAGCATACCTGCCAAAACAACTGTTGAGATAAAATATGGCACGTAAATACTTGTCTGGATAAATCTCTTGATTTTCGGTCCCTTAATCTGGTTTAACAGAATTGCCAAAATAATCGGTACTGGAAAGCTCCAAAGCAGGTTATACACATTCAATAGTAATGTGTTTGCAAGCAGTCTCTTAAAATAATAAGCATGAAAGAAATTCTCAAAATGCTTAAAGCCAACCCATTTACTTCCTGAAATTCCAAACACCGCCTTGAAATCCTTAAATGCAATTTGGATTCCATATAATGGCATGTAGTTGAATACAATAAAGTAGATGATTGCCGGCAAGATTAATACATACAGCTGCCAGTTGTTCTTAAAATAAACTGCGTAGTTTATTTTCTTCTTGGGAACTTTTGTCTTAGGGTTCTTTCCCATGGTTTTGTCTCCTCCTTCTTCTTATCATCTCTTATTTCAGCTCATTTTGCTGTGCATCTTTGCTAAGTCCAGACTAGCTTATCAAGTTTTATTTGTAAATGGTTTAAAATTTTACTCGCACGTATCCTGTGTTTACTGCCTGTTTTTTCCAGTTTTTAGTATGCTATATGTTACATTTTTAATTAAAAACCGCCATTTTTTTATTCAAAACAGCATAGTTGCAAAATTTTATACACAAAAATAAGATATGTAACACATAGTTTGGGTTGCATATCATCTTCTTTTTGTGTATCATGGACATATATAAACCCGGTTGAAGACACTTAACAGCAATTATTTGTCACATCATCGGGCAAAATTTTTTTAATGATTAGGGAGAAGAAGAACATGAATCAGTATCTTGATTACATCATGGAACAATTAGAAAATCTGATGGCAATTGACAGTCCATCTGGTTTCACAGAAAAAGTGACCGACTATCTGTTAGAGGAGTACGCACGTCTTGGCTACAGCGCAAAGCGTACAGTTAAAGGCGGCGTAATTGCAGAGATCGGCGGTGAGGGTGATCCGATTCTTACCATGGCTCACGTAGATACACTTGGTGCCGTTGTCGCTGAGATCAAGTCAAACGGTCGCCTGCGTCTGTCCCCAGTTGGTGGCTTTAACGCAAACAATGCCGAAGCTCATAACTGCCGTGTTTACACCTACGACGGACAGATCTATGAGGGAACTATCCAATTGGCAGATGCTTCCCTTCATGTAAATAAGGAATATTCTACTACACAGCGCACATTCCAGTCAGTTGAGGTTGTCTTGGACGAGCCTGTTACCTCCAAGGATGACGTAAAGGCACTCGGCATCACAAACGGCTGTTTTGTCTGTGCAGATCCAAATCTCGTTGTAACCAACTCAGGCTACATCAAGAGCCGCTTCTTAGATGACAAGTTAAGCGCCGCAATTTTACTTGGATATGCAAAATATATCCGTGAAAACAACATCACACCGCTTCGCAAGGTTTACCAGCATATGACAGTATTTGAAGAGGTTGGTCATGGTGCATGTGCTTCCATTCCAGAAGATGTTACTGAACTTCTTTCTGTTGATATGGGATGTGTTGGCGATGGTCTTGAATGTACTGAGCGTCAGGTATCAATCTGTGCCAAGGATGGCCACGGTCCTTACAATTATCAGGTAACAACTGGTCTTGTAAATGCAGCAAAAAAAGACAGCATTGACTATGCTGTTGACATTTATCCATTCTACGGTTCTGATGCCGATGCTGCATTGAGTGCAGGAAAGGATGCCCGTCACGGTCTTATTGGTGCCGGTGTTTACGCTTCCCACGGATATGAGCGCTCCCACAAGGACGGCGTAGTAAATACCTTCCGTCTGCTGTGCTCCTACTTAAACGGTAACGCACCAAAGATGGACTAAGATAATCTTGTGATAAATGATTGAAAGCCATGGGAAAATAAACTCCCATGGCTTTTATCTACTTGATGCCAACTTCAAAAGCTCTAAAAGCCGTTCGTGCTTGCACGATTAGATTTTTGAGCTTAAGACCTTGGTATCAACAGCATTTATTATTAGTGGAATTTCGGCAGATACGTTCCGTGAGCTGCAATCAACTCATCCACCATCTTTTTGATTGTATCAATATCCAACTCGCTTCCTGTATGCGGATCAAGCATTGCTGCCTGATAGACATGCTCTAACTTATGCGTTCTTGCCGCCTCTATTGTTAAAAGCTGCACGTTAATATTTGTCATATTCATCGCTGCACACTGAACTGGAAGTGATCCGACTGCACACGGATGAATGCCAGAGCCGTTGACAAGACACGGTACCTCTACACATGCTTCTGCCGGAAGATTGGAAATCAGATGATTGGTATTTAATACATTTCCTCCAATCTGATAAGCCTTGTCGGTGACAACTGCCTCCATGATATGAGATGCATATTCGCGTGAGCGTGTATGTTCCTTCACACCCTTCTCCATCAACTCGGCATATTCCTTCTTCCAACCATCAATTTGGTTGACACAGCGGCGCGGATACTCATCTAGTGGAATGTTGTAGCGATCAATTAGCTCTGGATATTTGCTCTTAATATAAAATCCATTGTACTCTGCATTGTGTTCACTTGACTCAGTGCAGTAGTATCCAACATTTCGAATATAATCAAAGCGTACCTTATCCTTAAATTCAGGATCTTCCATTTTTGCTCCAATGCGTGACTTGATCTCTGGATACAGATCAACACCATTTTTGTCCTTTAATTCAAGAAGCCAACCCATATGATTGATTCCTGCAATCAGTTCTTTTCTGCCCTCCAACTTGTCTTCCATGCCAACTTCCTTTAATAACGTCTCTGAGCAAACCTGAACACTGTGGCATAGACCCACTGTCTGAATCGGTGTGTAGCGAAGCATATAGCCAGTCAACATAGCCATTGGGTTTGTATAATTTAAAAACAGAGCATCTGGACAAACCTCTGCCATATCTCTTGCAAAATCATCCATCACCGGAATGGTTCTAAGTGCACGCATGATACCACCGATTCCGAGCGTATCTGCAATTGTCTGTCTCAGTCCAAACTTCTTTGGAATCTCAAAATCAATGATTGTGCACGGATCATAACCGCCAACCTGAATTGCATTGACTACAAAATTTGCTCCGCGAAGGGCTTCTTTTCTGTTTTCCACACCCAGATAGCACTCAATTTTTCCATAGCCGCCCATTGTCTCTCTCATCGCTTCCAAAATGGTCTGGCTTTCCTTTAATCTTGCACCATCGATGTCATATAAAGCAAATGTGCTGTCTCTTAGCACCTCTGAACACATGCAATCTCCGATTACATTTCGCGCAAATACTGTGCTTCCAGCACCCATAAAAGTAATTTTCATAGTAGTTTTCCTTTCTTTTTTAGTTGATTTCTTCTACCCATCAAGATGTTTCCTAGCTATCTTAAGCTACCAACATCTTGTCTTTCTGTGTGTCTTCATTCTAACAGATTTTTTTTTAAATGGGATTGATTTTTGTCTGAAAAACTTGTTATTATGTTAGAAATGAATGTAAACAAAACAAACAAATAAAAATGATAAAACAAACCGCAAAAACTACAAGTGAAAGGAAAACACGATCAGATGATAAAAAGTGAAATTGTAATTGATCAACACTATAAAGATTTTAGTCCCATGCAATTTGGCAGTGAAACTTGCGATCCCGGTCATTTCTTTGGACCGAGTGTGCGCACTCACTGGCTTTTGCATTATGTTGTGTATGGTTTTGGTCGTTTCGAGCGCGACGGCATCTCTTACTCGGTCAAGCCTGGGGATATTTTTGTAATCCTGCCATACGAAAAAACCTATTATGAAGCCGATCAGAAAAAGCCATGGCGCTATATTTGGATTGGCTTTACAACAGACCAATCCGTTCCTGAGCAGCTTTTAAAGCCGATCATTCACTGTCCAAGTGCTGGCAAAATTTTTGAGGAGATGCTTCAGTGCGAAAAAATGGAAAATGGCAGAACTGCTTTTTTATGCGCAAAGCTGTGGGAATTTTTTAGTATCTTGTTGGACAATGCAAAATCTGACACTGATTATGTGCAAAAGGCAATCAACTGCATCAATGCTGAGTATATCAATGGCATCACGATCAGGCAGGTAGCTGATCGCTTGAATATCAACCGCAGCTACCTGTCTGACCTTTTCAAAAAACGCATGGGCATCTCTCCCCAGAAATATTTGATTCAACTGCGACTTGAAAAAGCAGCAGAGCTTTTGACTGTCTACGGACAATCTCCCTCCACTGCTGGAATCTCTGTTGGCTATCCAGACCTATATCACTTTTCTAAGATCTTTAAAAAGCATTTCGGTGTCTCACCTAGGGAATACCAGAAGCTTAATATTTAAAGATTTTGTACTTCATTCTCTTCGCTTTTCCTACTTTTCCTGCTGCCTCTTTCTGACCCCATCGGCTTAATTTGTCTCCGTCGCAATAATTTTCCCATGATCCATCCGAAATACCGTATCGCAAAGGATTTGTATGTCTTCTTTCGAATGACTAGCCAAAATAATCAATTTTCCTTTTTCCTTCAGGGATAAAAGTACTTTTCTTATTTCTTCTACACCCTCGTTGTCAAGTCCATTTAACGGCTCATCCAAAAGAAGAATATCTGGATCTTCCATGATCGCCTGTGCAATGCCAAGGCGCTGGCGCATTCCGAGCGAATATTTTCCTACGTGTTTTTTACTGTCTGGATCAAGTCCAACTATGCGCATTGCCTCGCGAATTTCTTCACTTGAAATTTTATGATGTATCATTGCCAAGAATTTTAGATTTTTAAATCCTGAATACTCTGGCAAGAATCCTGGATTCTCTATAATTGCACCAATTCGATCTGGCATACTTATATCTTTTCCTAAAACCTTTCCTTCTATTTTTATACTACCAGATGACGGGCTAACAAAACCGAGTATCATTTTCATCAGCATTGTTTTTCCAGAACCATTTCTCCCTACTAATCCATAAATCTTTCCTGACACAAGCGTCATTGAAATATCAGAAATGACTGTCTGTGTTCCAAATGTTTTTGTCAAATTTTCAATTTCAAGCATATCACATCACGCCTCCTCTGTCAAAAAACCATTTAGCGAAATTCGTTTCGCTGTATGGAATATTAAAATAAATATAAAAATCACTAATAATGCATCGGCTGCTATCACAAATGGAATGCTGATAAAATGATTTGCTGCCATAATATTCAACTGTTCAACACTTGTCCAACTGACAGGAGAAAATGCCAATATCCAATAATTATTTGGCCAGGCTGCCCACACTAAAATCGGGTCAAGAAATACAAGAGCTCCTGCAATTGCCATTCCACACACTACATTCCTTCTTATCAAACTAACCCAGTACATGAAAAGACCAAGAATTGAAAATGAAACCCAAACTGACACAAATGTATACATCATCGCGCCCGACGGATACAAATATCTTATCATTTCCGATGAGAACTGAGCACTCGGATAAATATTCGCAATCTCTCCAAGTGGCATCTTTCCTGTTCCAAGCACCATATCAGTCAATGCTCCTGAAAATGAATCCCTCATTGTTCCAATTGGGAGAATCATAAGTGACGACACAATTAATATAAAAGCAGCATACAACAATGCCATCCCTACAATATATATGCACTCGCCAACACACCATGCAGTGCGTTTACTCCTCATAATTATATATGGCTTTAATGGATAAAAAAAAGGAGCATCGCATAAAAGACACAGCATTCCAATATAAAACAAAATCTTAGGTGCTTTCACAGAAATTGTTGCACTGCAAAACAACAATTCCATAATATAGATAGGTGCTTTTGTCCCAGTATCAATTCCATAATTGATCACAGGACGCAAATAATAATGAATCAAAAGTGCTGTGAACACAAAAATAAACCACACTCTGGCATCACGCTTTAGTCGCCTAAAATTTGCTCCCGCTACAGCCAATACCGATCTACAATAATCCATTCTGCTCCCTCCATTTCATTCTCCGATAAAATAGATATGTACAAATAAGAATTACACAAATTGGATATAACATTCCCCATAAAAACATAATTCCTTGCAATGTTTCTTGTCCTGCTGGCAATGTCGGTTGCATACTAATCAAATTATAGACATCGAATATCGAACCTAACGGAATGTATGAAATTGCAGAGAAAAATACCATTCCTGAAATTCCAATGCAAACAAACGTATTTGGCTGAAATACTGAAAACAGCATTCCAACTGCGCAGCTCATTGCGCAGACCATTCCAAACTGCAACCCCATCATTCCAATATACAAAACTGGAAACTTATATCCTATTTGATAATAGCACGGAACCGTTTTAATCTGTGTTAGGTTTGCCCCTAAAAAGCCAACTGCCACAACTAAAAATAAATAAAATGAAGCAATACATGCAAAAACAACTGCAACTGTATTTACAATAAATTTTGATATGCTGTAACTTATTAAATCCGTTCTTGCAAGTATCATGCGAATATAATGATGTTTGAAATCATAACAAAATCCAGCTGTATAAATTCCAGCCGTGAACATTACCATTAACACCTTAAATTTATCCATCATTAGTGCTGTACCTAGCATATCAATTACACCATACGCCAAAATATCTTTTTTACTTGCTCTAATCATATCCCACGATGAAAAAATTAAAGTAAACACTAGAGCTACTATTATTATTATCATTTTTACGGAACAAATGCTTCGTTTTGCATCCATTTTCATTGCATTCATCTTTTTCACCTCCAATCATTCTATTCATCTTTATAAATTTTCAATATATTTACTCACAAATCCTGTAACAGCATCAATCCATATACTTCCTTCATCATCCTCTGCCATTTCAGGATAAGAATAGTTAATTTTCCAACATGGGTTCATCGACGGTTCATCTGCCTCAAACTGCACAGCTCTAGTTGAATATACTAGTTCTATTGACTTAATTTTAAATTTACTCACATCTTCAATTCCCTTATCCAACATTGCTGTCGATATTGCTACTTCTTTTGAGATCAGTTTTTTCTCCTGCTTTTTACTCACTTGAACCGGAGAATATCCTTTTACCAGAACCACTTTTTCTAACTGCGGTACATACACAATAACTAGTGTCTGTCCCCATCCATCCACAAGCAAATTATTTACATACGGTCGGTAAATCAATAGATATGCTTCATCCTTTTTCTCCCACTGAATATACGAAATTTCATTCAGTTCCGTCATTTTCTGTTCAATTGATTGCACCAGATCGGTATCTTCCTTTTCTAATGCCTCCTGACGCTCCTTATTTAATCTCCACTTTTCTGCTTCTGAAAAAGGATGATAAAAATTAGGATCTGGAGCAGCCGTCGTTGTATTGTTTATTTTACAGACACGGTTAAGCGCTTCTTTTGTCATTGCATATACTTGTACGTCTGCATCTTTATATCCACATGCCACCGCATATTTTTCGCATTGTTTAATTGCCTCTTCCCTTGTACATGATTTTAAATCCTCTTTTGGAAACTGCTTTTCCATTGAGGAACCGATTCCATTATATAAAAAACCAGGTATATCATAAATGTCATAGCACATACCTGCAGCGTTTCTATTATCTGTATATATGATATAAGATGACTTTGATTGACCATTCTGTAATATATTTAATATTTCAAACTCATTCTCATAGAGATACTGACCAGAAGACATATATCCCTGTTCTTCTAAATAATCATAATACGGCTTCACCAGATAATCCTGTGCCATTGTCTCATCACAGCCTAAAAAGCAATTTGTCAGCTCATTTAAAATAAACGCATCAGATACTTGTGCTTTAAGATACACAATCTCACCTGTCAGTGTATCTTTTTCCGTTTCACGCATTTGAGTCTCATCTATTTCAGTTTCTTTTGCTTCACATGTTTGAATCTCATTTATTTTTGTATCACTTATTACAGTTTCATTTACAGTTGTTTCTGCAAATGGCACCGCCAATTCTCTCTTTAATTTGCATCCTGATAAAGAAAATGTGCTCGATATTAAAATAATTGATGCAATAGGTATTAATCTCACTCTTGATTTCATGTATGCACACCACCATTCTTTTATAAAATACATCCCAAAAAGTTAGTTGCCAAATTAATCCAATTACTTCCTGTTACTTGAACTTTAATCGTATTGGTCGCTTGATTTTTAATTTCACGACCTGCTTCATATCCCTTATTCTTTGTAAATACACCCAAATGATACGAACCGACCAATACAGTACTTCCAGATAATGCGAATATTAATGCAGCTACTATTGCCAATAATCTCTTTTTTAATGCAATATTCATAATAAGTCTACTTTCTAGTAGCTATCAATTAACTCAACTTTATTTCCCATTGGACTCACCTTCCCTTCTATAATCACGAGTTTCAATTCACTTGATTATTTTATACCATATATGATATCAAAAGTACATGACCAAAATACCATATTTTTTCTTATTTTTCTTTGATTTTGGTCATGTACTTTCTTTAAAAAACATGCTATAATTATTTATTAGTGACTAATAATTTTAAACATTTTACGAAAGGAGAACGTCACATGAAAAAATTTAAAACAGTATGTCTTGCATCTCTTATTTCTATTTTGGGTATCACCGCTATTTTCAGTACGATAAAGCCTACAAGCGGCAATACTTCCACACCTACTACAACGCAGGAAGAAAGCACTGCCGCTGAACGACCACTGTCAGATAAACCTGGACAAGATGGCCAATAATATTATGCTCCTATTTACAATATTTCTTTTCTCTTTCCTTCAAGAATATAATAAATTCTCTCTCTTGAAATAAAATGGACAAGTTTAATGCCTGTAAATATCTTTTCTTATATAGCTTTGGCTTTACTTGTCCTTTTTCTTTTCCATTCCATGCCAGCTCATATAGTTCATCGCTAACACCTTTTGCACTTCCGCATTTCATAATCACCTTAATTTCCTTTTTCGCATACAAAATCGCTTCTTCATACGCTTCTACATCTCCTAAATATGTTGCCAAGTGCTCCAATAAAAGCCCTTTTCCAGGGCAGGTATTTTCTCTTCCAATTTGTTCTTTTTCAAAACTTTTAATTCCTTTTCTTAATATCGAAATTGCTATTTTCGGCTCTCCTAGCTCTCTATAATCATTCGCAATTCCTTTTATAAGCGCAGTTTCCGTCCGCGACCAGCAATGTTTTGAAATACCTACCTCACTATACTGCGAAACTGTCTGAACGATAGCCTCCTGTCGCTTGTCTTTTGTTTTATTTGAATCAAAAATCTGAAAGAAACGAATATCCAAATTATTTTTCATATGCATCAAAAACTGCCTATTGATTTCGCTTTTTTTATCTAACATACCTTCCAAACGATATACTTTTTCTTTCATCAGATCATACTTCTCTCTGTATGAACAATCCATTATCCTCTGGTACTCCTCCACAACATCTGGATCGGTACTCTCTAGCAGAAGACTTACCTTATTTCCTCTTTCTCCCAGTCTCTCTAGCAGCTTTTTCTTCTTTTTCCAGCGCAGTTTCCGCTTTCCACACTCAAATCGCGAATAGCTTTCCGGCTCCAAAATACCTTCACTTAATTTTGTCTGTGTCAGATTCTGCTCTTTTCTTCGTATTTGAATAATCTCATCTGCTATACGCGCATTCTCAAAAGTGGTCAGCGCAAACAGACCATATGGATTGACCTGAAACTCTGCAAAGAGTTCATCTATCATCCCTATCGTCTTTTCCTGCTCATCCCATTCTTCTTGATTCCATTTTAACTGTTTTTCAAAAAACAAGCGCTGCTTTAAGAGCGGCAGCAATCCACGAAAGCTTTCTGCCTGAATGGAACGGTCAATCGCTTCCTGACAAATTTCCATGGCTTTTTCCTGTCTGTTTATGTTCCACTCCAATGCAGCAAGCTTCCATGCAGCAAAAGATAATACACGTGTATTTTCTTCTGGATCACCGCCTCTTTTTCTCTGTTCCCACAACCACGTTAGAATCTGTATTGCTTTCTCACTCTCTCCACTTTCTTCATAGCCCTGCGCTAGAAGAAAAAGCATTTCCTGCTCATAGACTGCCATCAGTACCTTATGCGGTTTTTGAATCCAAGAAACTGCATCCGATGAATAAATTCGTTTCCATTCTGATTCCATATGAAGCTTTAATGCGTCAGCTTTGCACAATTCTCCTCGCTGTTTTGCCAGTATTACATATCCTTTCATGTTCGCAAGAAAAATTTGATGGATTGCTGCCGTTATATTTTTTACGTTATTCAGCAATGCAGCATATTTTTGACTGCGTTTTTCTAATTGATCTGCCAGCAGTTTTAGCTGCGCTGTATCTTCGCATCTCAAACTCTCGTTGCTCATGAGCCCAATGTTCATGATCTGATTGCTAATCTCACGCATCTCTTTGCGCGCCTTAAACAGATCATACTCTTCCTGCTCAACATAGCACTCATAGATAAGAGGCGAAATTCCAAGGCGTCCCAACAGAAAATCCCACGTTGTCTTGTCTGCATACTCATCATCTTTCTCGATAAAATTTAAATCCTCAGCGGACATGACTCCCTGACTAAGTTCTTCCAGTGAGATGTTTTTCTTGTTTCTCGCACCTGCTATGAGACGCCCCATAGTATATGGCAGATCTTCCTCCACATCATTCAACGTCATCTTTTTCTCCTCCACACTTTCCTCAAAATTCTCAAAACTACGTTTGTTGTAATTATACCAAAATAAGAAAAGGTTCGCAATAAAATTTGACGAATTTAAGGTTGCAATGGAGAAAAAGGAAAACTAATTAGCAATTCAAGTCAAAAAAATAGCCAGTGGACGAGAAAAACTTTTTCCCTTCCACTGGCTATTTGCTTCCTTTACTCAAAAATTCCAATATAGGACAGCGTCGGCGCCACTCTTGAATCTATAATTTCAATTACTAGTTCTTTTGTTTTGATCTCATCTAACAAGGCAATCTTTTTATAGCCAACCACTGTTCCCTCGAAAATGCATTTTTCACTGCCATCATGCACTGTTAAAATTCTAAATGCTTCTATACGCTGACTCTTTTTTATATTTTCTTTCAATACCACACGGTGAATATCATACTCTTTATCAAATTTTATGTGAATCCTACAGTTTCTTTGTCCATCTGATGTCGAAAAATATGAATCATAATCATCGCTTCTTGCGTTCTCGATTTCAAAACCTTTCTTTTGTTCTTCGCAGAAAAGCGATGCTTTCTCTAACAAGTTTTTGCCATAGCATTTCTTTTTATATTCACCGATCTCATGCAGTCGTTTTACATCATTTTCATGAAATAAACCTTCTTTTGTCGGAGGAATATTTAATAAAAACGTCGCGTTTCCTCCAACGGAGTGTTCATATATTGAAATCAATGTTTCCAATGATTTGACTTGATCGTCTTCTTCTTCATGATAAAACCATCCTGGACGAATACTTGTATTAACCTCTGCCGGATACCAGATAAGCTCCTTCTCATCCTTTATCAGTTCATAGCTTCCCAAATCCTGATCTGACGCACTAACAATGCGCTCTCTAAACTGCGTATCATCCTGCTTTTGGCTGCTTTCCTGAATCTTTTCCGTATCTCTTGTGCGAAGCGGTACAACACTCCACTCAGATTCTCTCGTGCTTCCAGCCTCATTTCCGCACCAACGCACATCTGGTCCGCACACATGAATACAGGCATTTGGCTGCAGTCTTCTTACAACTTCATAATATCTCTCCCAATCATAATACTGCTTTTTCCCATTTGATCCTTCCCCACATGCACCGTCAAACCACACAGCAAAGATTGGTCCATATTGTGTCAGAAGCTCCGTTAACTGATTTACAAAATAATCATCATATGGCTTTCCCTGTCCGTATAGATAATTATTTCGATCCCACGGTGACAAGTAAATGCCAAAATCCAGTCCATGTCTTTTGCAGGCTTCTGCTACTTCCTTTACAATATCGCCTTTTCCTTCACGATATGAACTTGCTGCTACCGTATGCCTTGTGTAACGGCTTGGCCATAAGCAAAAACCATCGTGATGCTTGCATGTCAAAATCAGCCCTTTCATGCCTGCAGCGCATAAAGCATCACACCACTGATCAGCATCCATTTTTACAGGATTAAAGATAGCCTCATCTTCTGTCCCGTCACCCCATTCTTTCCCTGTAAATGTATTAACTGTAAAATGAACAAAGCCATAAAATTCTCTTCTTTGATGCGCAATCTGCCGTCTTGACGGCACAACCGAAATCAAGCGCTGTTCCACAAATTTGTCAATTTCTTTTCTCATATGATCCTTCCCTCGGCTTTCTATCTTGCCTTTCCCTTCTTTTTCTTTTCTTCATACATGATCTTGTCTGCTTTTTCAAGCACCATTGGAATAGAAAGCTCGTCTGTACATAATACAATCTGACATCCAACCGACATATCAATTACAAACTTATTTTTTCCCTGTGCATTATACATGGCAATCTCTTTTCGCACAGTCTCCATCAATTCAATTGCACGAGTTTCATCGCCAATCATCATAAGTGCAAATTCATCACCGCCAAGGCGTCCTGCTATACCATGTACTCCGGCAGCTTTCTTTAAAATATCTGCACAGGCACAAATTGCAATATCTCCTGCTGCGTGACCATAATTATCATTGATTTGTTTTAATCCATCCATATCAGCAAACAGAATAATTGCTTTTCTATTTTTATAAACACGATTCATTTCCATTGCCTGTTCCATAAAGCCACGGCGATTTTTAATCTGCGTCAGCTCATCTCGCTCTGACACAAAATTTAAAATTTCATTTTTGCTTCGAAGCTCCTCAAGCAAAAGCTCACGCTCTCGCTGAACAGACAAACGCTTTTTTTCTGTGTGATACGCCATCAGCGCATTTGCCATTTGAATACTGATCAAATAGACCATATCCACTTCCTCTGGCGTAATCTCAACACTTAATACACCATACTGCGTTGAGCCAGACTGAAGGCAAAATACACTCGGCTGATGCTGATAGCGTGCACTTCCTTCATCAGAAAATCCACATTTTTCTAATGAAACTTCATTTTTATATTCTTCAAATACCTCTACGCGTTCTCCATCCTGACGCGCAACCAGATAAATCGTATTTGGAAATTCCCAGCCCTTTTCTATATTATATTCAACTGGATTTTTAAAGACATAAAGCAACGCCGTTTTAACGCCAAAAAAGGACATTGGCGTTAATGCATTTTTAAGAAATTTCTCGCGATCCTGCAATGCAATAAGCATGTTTCTGGAGATCATAGGAACCATCCATGTTTTTTGACGATATACTGTATTTTTTTGTTTTTCATAGACAAATTTTTGTCCCATGTTTTCAATTTGATCAAAACCTGAAAACTGCTTACATGTACAGCCACATGATTCTCTAACACATACCTTCGCTGGTATCACAATATTTTTCCCATGACCGCTTCGCGCTAGCTCAAGTGCACTATAAACAGCCATATATCCTGACCGTTCAGAATCCTGACGAATTGTCGTGATTGGCACTGGCACGTGACGAATACGCTCCCAGTCATCAAAACCGGTAACAGCAATATCATGTCCAATATGAAGTCCACGCTTTTCACATTCCTGATAAGCAGTCAGTGCCATCACATCATTAGCACATACTATTGCCTGAAGATTAGGGATTCGATCTAACAGTGCATTTACCTGTGTCTGTACACACTCTGAAAAATCGCCTGTTTCAATGTGGCTTTCATCCATTGGCAGATCATATTTTTTCATAACATCTAAAAATGCTCTTTTTCGCTGGCAGGCATCTGTATTTCCAGGCGGTCCTG
>ERZ824600.3384-NODE-3384-length-15321-cov-3.045723_pt1 | contig 15321 bp, 12 predicted proteins | sample MGYA00519933_ERZ824600 | MGnify/ENA primary metagenome ERZ824600 (study PRJEB31778, sample SAMEA3449178) | human gut metagenome | biome: human gut; feature: human-associated habitat; material: faeces | place: United Kingdom | collected 2010/2012 ... | reverse complement strand
GCCATAGAAATCGCTGTTGGGAATAAAGCCGCGACTCTCGCCGGGCATATCGACCCCGAGCCGGTAGCCATAACCCATGTCGACAATGTATTTTTTCCAGGTTTCAAACGCATTATAGGTACTGCCATACTTCTCGACATCGTCGATCATCGAACGAAAAGCATAACAGAAATAGGCATTGCACGACGTGGAAAGGGCTGGGACAACCGAGATGGGCGACTCATGGGCATGGCACCCTACCCGTATGCCCCGGGCATAAAAGCCCATATTGCAAGGGTAGGCCGTGTAGCGCGACACCATCTTTTCCTGTAAAAAGATAAGTGCCTGTGTAGGCTTGAACGTAGAGCCGGGCGGATAGGTAGCCATGATAGAACGGTCGTAGAGAGGCTTGTAGGGATTCTCAAAAAGTTGCGTATAGTTCCGGCCCCGTTCACGACCGGTCAACATCGAAGGTTTGTAGGTAGGGCTTGATACCAAGGCCAGAATCTCTCCGGTCGAAGGCTCGATGGCCACAATAGCACCGACTTTGTTCTGCATGAGCATCTCGCCATACTGCTGCAACTCAATGTCGATAGACAATGTCAGATTCTTTCCCGGCACGGCCTCGTGGTCATAAGCGCCATTTTCGTAACGGCCCTTGATGCGACCATAGGCATTACGCAAGAAATACTCCTGCCCTTTCTCGCCACGGAGATAATTTTCATACGACTTCTCCACACCCAGGTCGCCGGTATAATCGCCCTGCATATAATAACTATCGTCGCGCAACTCCTGCACCGACACCTCCCGCACATTGCCCAGGACATTGGCCCCCACATCATAGACATAACGGCGTATCGACTGGTTCTGGATGTAAAAACCGGGATAACGATAGAGTTTCTCCTGCAACACGCCATACTCTTCGACCGTGAGGCGGGAGAAGAACAGCTGGGGAGTAAACGAGGAGTAGCCGGGATTGAGCCGGCGGTTGCTCATATTACGCCACCGCTCCTTATACTCGTCAAGGGTAATACCCAGGGTACGGCACAGGTCAAGTGTATCGAATGGCGCCACCTCGCGGGGTATCACCATCAGGTCGTAGGCGGGTTGGTTGTCGACCACGAGACGCCCGTTGCGGTCATAGATAAGTCCGCGCGACGGATATTGCACCTTGGTAAATATCGCGTTGTTATCGGCCAGCTGGTTGTATCGGTTGTCAAGTACTTGAAGAGAGAAAAGACGGGTAACATAAAACAGAATCACCGCGAGCATAAATGCCCCGATGATATACTTTCGCCGTTCGTAGGTATAGTTTTTTCTCACCGCTTTCTCTCCATCAACAAGTCGACAACCAGTATGACCAGCAACGTGAGCAACGTACTACCCACGATGCGTCCCGCCAGAAGCGACGGGGAGAAGAACGAGAACGACTCGGCACAGAAAATGACCGTGCAGAAAACAGCCGTGAGGATAACGGCATAAAGCACATAGCGCCACATACCCAGCGATGCAAACGAAGGCACATACTTCTCCTCTCCCCTGTCGCGATACTGTATCCGCGCCAGGAGCGGGTTGTGAAGAAATGCCACCGTTACCGAAGCTAGGGCATAGACACCGGGGGTATTGGTAAAAATATCGACAAGGAGCCCGACAAAAAAGGCGAATGTCATGAAAAGATGGGCTTGGAGCCCCGACGGAGCTTTCAGGAAAAGATAGACCAGCACAAACGGGGTAGCTACCCCCCAAAGTGCAATGCGGTTGCACATGAGTATCTGCAACACGACGACAACGACGGCCCCCACCATACGCCATACCCGAAGTTTACTCATAACTCTGTGCCTCCTTCTCGATTAGTATTTGTTCGACAGGTTTGTGATACTCGACGACACGCACGAAATTCAACGTCGAAAAATCGGCGGCCAAGCGTATAGTGATGACGTAAAAGTTGTTTTTCTTCACCTTGCGGGTGTCTTCGACAAAGCCTACGACAAGCCCCTCGGGAAAGGCCCCGGAATAGCCGCTGGTAACAATCGTGTCGCCGACATTGACGGTGATATATTCGGGCAACTCTTCCAGTCCGGCATGGTGGACACTGGTGCCGTCCCACGCCAGCGAACCGATGTGCTGGGTATTCTTGATTTTGCAACTGATGCGCAGGTGGGGATTGAGCAGCGACAGGGCCACGGCATAGTCCGAAGAGGCCGACGAAACGACACCCACCACGCCGTTCTGGTCGACGAGTCCCATCTCGGGAAAGACACCGTCGCGCCGACCTTTATCGATGGTGATGCAGTTGTTACGGCGGGCCACACTGTTGTTGATGACCCGGCCCACAATGAGCCGCGAGGTATCGATATTGGCGGGTGGCAGCGGCAGTTGCGACAGCGTATCGTGGGCCTGATACAGGGCAAGAGTATTACGCAGAACGGCAAGCTCGTCTTGGAGCTTACCGTTCTGAGCCAAAAGCTCGTTGTTTGCCTTCTGTAATCCGAAATATCCGGTAACAGCCCCCGAAAGGTCGTACAGGCTGCCGGCTACCCGGCTGGCGGAACTGAAATAGACACTTTGCTGGTAGGGATTGAACCCGAACAACAGAATGAGACAGAGCGCCACATAACAGAGATAGACAAAGAGCGAACTATGCTGTCGAAAGAATTGTAACAGTTTACGCATCGGAGCAGTCGGTCCCGGTTATCTTTGTCAACGCATCAAGAACGAGAACTTATCGACATTTTTCAGGGCAATACCCGTACCGCGTGCTACGGCGAGCAGCGGCTCTTCGGCCACATGGAACTGAATGCCTATCTTGTCGGTGAGACGCTTGTCGAGACCCCGCAGCAACGCGCCGCCACCGGTGAGGTAGATACCGTTGCGTACGATGTCGGCATAGAGCTCGGGGGGTGTCGAGTCGAGAGCGCTCAGCACGGCAGCCTCGATTTTGGAGATAGACTTCTCGATGCAATGGGCCACGTCCTGATAGGTTACCGGCAACTCCATAGGGAGAGAGGTCATGCGGTTGGGACCGTGTACGATATAGTCCTCGGGGGGATTTTCCAGTTCGTTAAGCGCCGAACCCACATTGATTTTTATCAATTCGGCCGTACGCTCACCCAGCTTGATGTTGTACTGGCGACCCATATACTCGCGAATGTCTTCATTGAACTCATCGCCGGCTACGCGTATCGACTTGTTGGTAACGATACCACCGAGCGAGATAACGGCAATCTCGGTCGTGCCACCGCCTATGTCGACAATCATGTTTCCCTCGGGGGCTTCAACGTCGATACCTACACCGATAGCGGCTGCCATCGGCTCGTATATCATATAGACGTCGCGACCGCCGACATGCTCGGAAGAGTCGCGCACGGCACGTATCTCCACCTCGGTGCTGCCGGAGGGTATACATACCACCATACGCAACGACGAGGAGAAGAGGGTATTACGCATGGATACCATCTTCATCATGCCGCGCATCATCTGCTCGGCGGCGTTGAAGTCGGCAATCACACCGTTCTGCAACGGGCGTATCACGCGTATGTTCTCGGGTGCACGGCCATACATGGCCTGTGCCTCATGTCCTACGGCTTTGAGTTTGCCGGTGCGATTGTCGAGGGCTACCATGGAGGGAGCGTCGACCACGATTTTGTCGTTGTAGAGAATAATCGTGTTGGCCGTTCCCAAGTCGATGGCTATTTCTTGATTGAAAGAGAAAAATCCCATTGTTTTCTGTACGTTGAAAAGTGATTAGTGTTTGAAATGGCGAATACCGGAGAATACCATGGCTATGCCGTTCTGGTTGCAGTAGTCGATGGTGAGGTCGTCGCGTACCGAACCGCCGGGTTGTATCACCGTATCGATGCCTTCCTTGTGGGCAATTTCCACACAGTCGGGGAAGGGGAAGAAGGCGTCTGATGCCATAACGGCACCGTTGAGGTCGAAGTTGAACGACTTGGCCTTCTCAATGGCTTGACGCAACGAATCAACACGCGAGGTCTGTCCTACACCACTGGCTAGGAGTTGTTTGCCTTTGGCCAGGACAATGGCATTCGACTTGCTGTGTTTCACAATCTTGTTGGCAAACAGCAGGTCTTCTACCTCGGCGGGAGTTACAGCCTTCTCGGTAATCTGTTTGAGCTCCTCGGCCTTTTCACGATGCAAATCTTTTTCCTGCATCAGCACGCCGTTGAGCAGCGAGCGGAACTGAATCGTGGCTTCGGGGGCTTTTTTCTGTACCAGGACTATGCGGTTTTTCTTCTGATAGAAAATATCGAGAGCCGCAGGCTCGTATCCCGGGGCAATGATTACCTCGAAGAAGAGCTTGTTTATCTCCTCGGCCGTAACGGCATCGATAACGGCATTGGTCACCAACACACCGCCGAAAGCCGAAACGGGGTCGCCGGCCAAGGCATCTTTCCAGGCTTCGAGCAAGGTGGGACGCGAGGCAAGGCCGCAGGCGTTGTTGTGTTTCAATATGGCGAAAGTCAGTTCGTCAAATTCGGAGATGAGCGACACGGCAGCGTCGATGTCAAGCAGGTTGTTGTAGGAGATTTCCTTTCCGTGCAGTTGCTCAAACATATCGTCGAACTTACCGAAGAAGAAGCCCTTCTGATGGGGATTCTCTCCGTAACGCAAAGCCTTGGAATCGTTGCAGGCAGCCCGGAATGCCGAGTAGTTGCCACCGTCGAAATAGTTGAAGATGGCGGTATCGTAGCCCGAAGATACGGCGAAGGCCTCCTTGGCAAACCAATAACGGTCTTCGAGCGAAGAGGCAGCGCCTTTTTCGTTGAGCATTTCAAGCAGAGGGGCATACTGAGCCTTGGAGGCCACGATGACCACGTCTTTGAAATTCTTGGCAGCGGCGCGGATAAGCGAGATTCCGCCTATATCGATTTTCTCGATGATGGCGCTCTCATCGGCACCAGAAGCTACGGTCTCTTCGAAGGGATAGAGATCGACGATAACCAAGTCGATTTCGGGAATTTCATATTCGGCGATTTGCTGACGGTCGCCCTCTTCTTCACGACGGTTGAGTATACCGCCGAAAACTTTCGGGTGAAGCGTTTTTACACGGCCACCCAATATCGAGGGATAACCCGTGAGACCTTCTACACTGCTGCACGGTATGCCCAGCGACTCAATAAAAGTCTGCGTACCACCGGTCGAAATAAACGACACGCCCTCGGCATGCAGTTTTTTCAGGATTTCGTCCAAACCGTCTTTGTGATAAACCGAGACTAATGCGGTTTTGATTTTCTTATTTTCAGCCATATCGTTGTGATTTTGTTCATTTTTTGGAGGTACAAAAATAGACAATTTGGCGAAAAATCGCAAAGATTTTCCGCCACAAAAAAGAGGGCTTTTTCTTTTTTTTCATTTCGCGGGCCCAACCCGCTCAAAAGATTGTAAGACAAGGACTGCAACTCAACGATGTCCGCCCCGCGACAAGGTGTCGCGATAGAGCCGCATCTGACACTGCCGGCAATCAAACTCCACGCGCAGCAGCGTGTCGCGATATTGCAGATAGAGAGGCTCTTTCCAAGCGCTCTTATCGGGCGACAGTGTCGCTTCACGGGGGCATCTTCCCCATTGTTTTTTGAGACAGAAACGGGTAAACATCAATGCGGCATCATCGACGGGCCGGCACTCATAGGCCGGCTCTATGTTTTCCACGCCATGGTCGTGATAGAAAGCCCGCGCCAAATGGTTGGAGACATTTCCCAGATAACTCAACGAAGCAACCGGGAAAGGGGTTGTCCCTTCGCTCCGGCGACGGGGCCGGCGATAAGCCATGCGCCGCACCCGGTTCAAGGCTTCAACGGCTTTCCGTCGCAAATCGGCCAACAGCGATACGGGCACAAAACAGCTACGTGTAGCGGCGACATCGACCCGACGGGCGACATAATGGCTATCGCCCAGGCGGGAGAGCTGCCGCGCCTGACTTTCGTCCTGCGGAGTGCGGGCCACCTCCTTCTCTACCCGACAAGCAACGACAGCCGAAAGGCCAGTGTCGTCGGTAATTTTCAGCGCCAGCCCCCGCGGCGTCTCATACAACCGCATATCGACGGGAATACGCCGCTCGGCACTCTTTTTCTGCAACTGCTGTTCGAACGAGTGGTCGTAGTTGCGGTAAAGCAACGCCCCGGGTTTCACATCGCGTTTTTCAAGCGGATAGACCCAATCGCCATCAACCCGGTTGACACGGAATCCCTCAAAGGCTCCCTGGCGGTTCAAAAAGCAGAGGCCGTCGCCGTTGTGAAGCATACGGGCATTCTCCACCTTCAAAGCCGCTCCGCGCACACCGGTTACACGCCCCACGGGAACGCCCTGCGACTTCGGCGTGTCGGGCGAACCCAAGTGCTGTTCGGAACGGCCATCAAAGAAATAGCCGGTAAAACCACGGTTGAAACTCTTCTGCGGGTCGGGCGTAAAAAAGAGTTCCACCCGGCCCGATGCGGCAGCGACATACTCGGGACGGCGGGCCAGTATCTCATCGAGTTGCTTTCTGTACCAGGCCGTTACATTCTTGACATAAGAGAGGTCTTTGAGCCGCCCCTCGATTTTCAGCGACGTAACCCCGGCATCGAGCAACGCCTCCAAACGGTCGGAACGGTTCATGTCTTTGAGCGAAAGCAAATGTTTGTCGCGAATGAGCGGCCGGCCATCGGCATCAAGCAGCGTATAGGGCAGACGGCAATACTGCGCACACTCCCCCCTATTGGCACTGCGCCCCGACAACGCACGACTCAGATAGCACTGCCCACTGTAAGAGACGCACAACGCTCCATGCACAAAGACTTCCAGTTCTACCGGCACCTCATCGGCAATGGCCCGTATCTGCCGGCCCGACAACTCCCGGGCCAACACCACGCGGGAGAATCCCGACTCATAGAGGAAGCGTGTTTTTTCGACCGTCCGGTTATCGGTCTGGGTACTGGCGTGAAGGGCTATCGGCGGAATATCGAGCCGCAAGACCGCCATATCCTGAACAATAAGTGCATCGACCCCTGCGCGATACAGTTCACCGATGAGACGTTCTGCTTCGCGGAGCTCTTCATCATACAGTATCGTATTGAGGGTTACATACACACGGGCGTCATACCGATGGGCAAACTCGGTGAGCCGGGCAATATCGGCCACGCTGTTTGCCGCAGCGGAGCGGGCGCCGAAGGCCGGACCGCCTATGTAGACAGCGTCGGCTCCGTGCATAATGGCCTCGATGCCGATGTCGGCCGTCCGTGCGGGAGCCAGCAATTCGATGGGGCGCGGTGTCGTCATCGTATCTCTTCGATGTTATAGGGTGTTTCCTGATAAACGTAGTAGTTGAGCCAGTTCGAAAAAAGAAGATTGGCATGGGCCCGCCAACGCACCAGCGGAGGCAGGGACGGGTCGTCGTTGCGGAAATAATTTTGCGGCATTTTTATCGGCAGACCTTTGGCCAAATCGCGGCGATACTCATTACCCAATGTGTCGGGCGCATACTCCGAATGTCCGGTAAGGAAAATCTCCCGACCGTTACGGGCCACAATGACGGCCGGCCCCGATATTTCGCCTTCGGCCATTACCGTCAGTTCACGGCAACAACGCACGTCGTCGGAGTGAATGGCCGTGTGGCGGCTGTGGGGTATGTAGAACTCATCGTCGAAACCGCGGAACAATGGTGCCGTCTTTCCTTCGGGCGAGACCGAATGTCTGAACACGCCAAACATTTTTTCTTGAAGCGGATACTTGGGTATACCGTAATGGTGATATAATCCCGCCTGCGCCGCCCAGCAGATATACATGGTCGAGGTAACGTGTGTACGGGCCCAGTCGAATATGGTAGAGACCTCGTCCCAATAAGAGACCTCCTCAAAAGCCATCTGCTCGACCGGCGCACCGGTAATAATCATGCCGTCGTACCGCTGCTCACACACAGCCGAAAACTCTTTATAAAATGCCATCATGTGTTCGGCCGGCGTATTTTTGGAGACATGGCCTGAGATTTTCAGAAAATCGATTTCCAACTGCAACGGCGTGTTCGAGAGCAGACGTATCAGGTCGGTCTCGGTCGTTATTTTCAACGGCATAAGATTGAGAATAACAATGCGCAACGGCCGTATGTCTTGCGCAGAGGCTCTTTGCGAATCCATCACAAAGATGTTTTCCGACTTCAATATCTCGACAGCCGGCAATTTCGCGGGTATGTTTAACGGCATATCTTTAACAATTTTAAAACACAAAGGTACGACAAAAAAACGAAAATGTGAAACAAAGCCGGCAGCCACCGCTTCGGGCAAACAAAATTCTCATCAATCTTTTTAATAAGATAGCAAAAAGATTAAAAAATAGCCATTGTTATTGACAAAATAACTATATTTGTCCGGAAATAACCCACAAATAGTCGAGGCCGACAGCAACAGAAGCTCCGACTAAAACCAACAAGATACTGAAAAACAAATTATTACACAACATTTATGTCACTAATCATACCGAAACACTACACGCCGAAGCTGCTGCCCGAGACTACCGAGCAGGCCATTAAGGGACTGAAAGAGAGTTTTCAGCGCGCACTGGCCAAAAACCTCAACCTCCGGCGTGTAACCGCCCCCCTGTTTGTCCTCTCGGGAACAGGCATCAACGACGACCTCAACGGCGTGGAACGGGCCGTCAGATTCCCCATCAAGTGCATGGGCGACCGCCAGGCCGAAGTCGTTCACTCACTGGCCAAATGGAAACGTCTCAAACTAGGAGCCTACCGCATTCCCGCAGGTTACGGACTCTATACCGACATGAACGCCATACGCTCCGACGAAGACCTTGACAACCTGCACTCGCTCTACGTCGACCAGTGGGACTGGGAGAAAAGCATCAACGAAAGCGACCGTAACCTCGACTATCTCAAAGACACGGTGCGCAAAATCTACAAGGCACTGAAAGACACCGAGGCCGAATTGTATGAGATACACCCGCACATCACACCGATGCTCCCCGACGACATTGTGTTCATACACTCCGAAGAGTTGCTGCAAATGTACCCCGGCCTCTCACCCAAAGCCCGTGAATACGAGGCAGCCCGCAAATATGGGGCCATCTTCATCATAGGCATCGGCGGCAAACTCTCCAACGGAGAGCCCCACGACGGCCGTGCCCCCGACTACGACGACTGGACAACCCGCAACTCCGACGGATACTATGGCCTCAACGGCGACATTATTTTGTGGAACCGGATTCTGGAATGTCCTTTTGAAATTTCCTCAATGGGTATCCGTGTCGATGAAAAAGCGTTACGCAAGCAACTCGAAATCTGCGGCTGCTCCGACCGCCTCAATCTCGACTTTCACAAAGCCCTTATCCACGGCGACATGCCCCTCTCAATCGGTGGCGGCATAGGCCAGTCGCGCCTGTGCATGTACCTGTTGCAGAAAGCCCACATAGGCGAAGTGCAAGCCAGCATCTGGCCCGAAGAGCAGATTGCCGAATGTGCCCGCCACAACATACACCTTCTTTAAAACCATACAATTCCAAGATGTCGCGGGCCGCAAGTTTGTAGACCGCGACATCTTTAAGCCCCACCTTCAACACTTTAAGAATATTGCAACTACACACCTATAAACATACCATGAAGCCATATAGCAAACTCTACCATTAAGAAAACAACAAACAAACTCTTTCTCGACATCCAGCCTTCGATTTTACAATACAATGCATGTGCCTTTTGGGTTTTAAAAACAAGATCCCAAACAAAACATAAAAAAAATATTCCCACAAGGGGAAATAAAATCAAAGCATTTGCATTATAAAAAATAGCCGAACGCACATCTCCATGCATTATGGCATCAAACGCCCGAGTCATACCACAGCCCGGACACGATATGCCCAATACTATTTTTGACGGGCAAACGACCAGTGTTCGCCCGCCAAAAAAGTAATACAACAACCAGAATCCCCCTACAACAAGAAGGATTCCCGATAAAAAATAAAACTCTTTTTTAGAGTATGGAGACCAATTTTTCGTAGTTTTTTTCACGCGTAGCTCTGGATATTAAAAACCAATCAACGATTGTCCATATTCCACAGCCTCCGCACGTTATCAACTTTCCTATTCCCATGCCTATTGAACCGATATAAAATCGATCGACCCCTATCGAGCCCAAGAAAATAGACAAAATCAATGCCGTTGTGGGACTTTTAAATTGAGCAGATGACAACATTGCCCACCTATCATCACTCTCGTTAAGCAACTTCTCTCTAATAATCAAAGCTCTATCTTCCTGAAAATTGGAGATATTTGCCATCATGAACATATCCACTTTCTGTTGTTCCATATCACAAAGTTTTATATTTCGTAAAGTAAGCAATAATTTATTAAAAACCAAATCAAATCCATTATTTAACACAAAAGCAGCTATTATTTTTTACTCCAACCGTAAATAAAAAACGAGAGCCTGTGCAGGTTTACACAAGCTCTCGTTTTTACAGTAATTAATTTTACTTGCAAGCCATATATGCATTGGCCATGGCCTTGTATGCCATCAGGCCGGCTTCCGATTTCTCAATGGTAACCATTTCGCCTTCACCGGCATACACACTCACGTGCTCGTCATCGACGAAGGTCAGGAATGTAATTCCGTCGACCGACCAAGAATTTTCTTCCTGGTTATAGGTCAGTTCTATTTTTTCTTGGGTGGCCTCGTCGGTAATGACATAGCCGTTCTGATTCGACTCTACGAGATAATTGCCATTCTCTCCCTTGATGTGTTTCACATTGTCGGCCATGGGATTGCTCCCCGTCCAGAACTCAATGGAATTGACTACCAAGGCATCGGCAATAAGTGTTATCTCATAAACCGGAAGAATACAGAACGCCACAAACACAACTTCGTTGACCCACTTCTCTCCGACACTTTTATTCCACGAGAACACTTTGTTCGTCAGACCAAAAGATCCGATACAGGACGAAAACATAAGGCTACCGCTCAAAAGAACAGCCACAGCCATAAACCATTTCTTTTTCATAACATAAAATTTAAAGATTCTGTAAAACAAAGATAACTATTTCTTCTTCTATTGAAACATTTATAAAACATATTTTTCTCATCAAGGGATAATATGCCGATTCTGCAACCACCGCCACATCAGCTGCGTCCACTGCTCATAATAAGCAAATGTGGGCCGACAGCCCCAACCGTGTCCTCCCTCGGGGAAGATATACATCGCAGCCGGAATACCCAAATCCTTCATGCGCAGATACATCTGTACGCTGTTGGCCGGCGGCACGCTTTTATCGTCATCGCTCAGCAGGAAGAGTGCCGGAGGTGTCGATGCCGAAACCTGCAACTCGTTGGAATAATAAGACACAAGGTCGGCATCATCTTTTAAATCGCCCAGAAGATTATTACGCGAGCCCTGATGTGTCAACGGCCCCATGGTTACCACCGGATAAAAAAGCAGCATGAAGTCGGGACGCGACGTAGCATCAAAATGTGTACCCAATGTCGAAGCCACATGACCTCCGGCCGAGAAACCGGCAACGCCCACCTTGGTCGCGTCGATATGCCACTCTGCCGCATGGGCACGTACAATGCGCATGGCCTCCTGGGCATCGGTCAACGGAATGGCATGATGACCGTTGGGCAATCGGTATTTAAGAATAATGCCGGCAACGCCTTTCTGTGCCAGCATCTCGGCAAAGAGCGTACCCTCATGCTGCATGGCCTGACGGGCATATCCTCCGCCGGGGCATATCAGTACCGCCGCCCCGGTATTTACTTCGGACTTTGGCAAGTAAACAAACAACTCGGCCGTGCGGGCATTCAACACACGGCCCTCCTTGGTGATTTTTTCTTCGGCCGTAATACCATTGTCTTCGGCCGGACCATCGGGCCATACGGGCACCGTAAAAGGTTCTTGGGCCCAAGCCGTGGTACCAAGAACCAGAGCTACCAGCAATGCCGATATTTTTCGTTTTGTCATAATACTTAATTTATACCGTATTTATTATATCAAAAAAAACTTTTACTTTTGCGATAGTCGTTGATATGGCGAATATAATAAAATTTTATGTCATGATTAAACATATAGTCCTTTTTAAACTAAAAAAAGATATTCCCGACAGTGAAAGAACAGCAGCCATGCAAAACTTCAAAAGTGCACTGGAAGCCTTAAAGGAAAAGATTCCCTGCCTGCTATCCATCGAAGTAGGGTTGAATGCCAACGCGGAAGAGACATACGACATTGCCTTGACAACCACCTTCGAGACCTTTGAAGAGCTGCACTACTACGCCAACCACCCCGACCACCTGACCGCCGCTTCCATCATCAAGGATATCAAGGAGTCGCGGGCCTGTGTCGACTACATCATCTGACCCCCATGAAACAGGAAAAAATCATCATATACCAGCTCTTACCCCGTCTCTTTGGAAACACAAACGAGAAGTGCATCCCCAACGGTAGCCTGGAAGAGAACGGAGTAGGGAAATTCAATGACATCACCGACAGGGCGCTGCGCGAAATAGCGCGTTTGGGGTGTACCCATGTATGGTACACGGGTGTCATCGAGCATGCCACACAGACCGACTATTCGGCCTATGGTATCGCTATCGACAACCGATACGTCGTCAAGGGCAAAGCCGGCTCGCCCTATGCCATAAAAGATTACTACGACATCGACCCCGACCTGGCCGTAAACATACCCGAACGCATGGCCGAGTTTGAAACCCTGGTCGAACGTACCCATCGCAACAAACTGAAAGTACTTATCGACTTCGTGCCCAACCATGTGGCCCGGCAATACCACTCCGACGCCAAACCGTCAGGTATCGAAGACCTGGGTGCCAACGATAATCCTGCGCACGCCTTCGACCCCCACAACAACTTCTACTATCTGCCCCAACAACCATTCTCGCCCCACTTCTACATAGGCGAGGAGTCGGAACGCTACAACGAATACCCGGCCAAAGCAACTGGCAATGACTGCTTCTCGGCCTCCCCCGGAGAGAACGACTGGTACGAGACCGTCAAACTGAACTACGGTGTCGACTACCTCAACTGTATGCGAAGGAATTTCGAGCCCATACCCGATACCTGGATAAAGATGCGAGACATACTCCTCTTCTGGGCAGGAAAGAACATCGACGGCTTCCGGTGCGACATGGCCGAGATGGTACCCGTCGAGTTCTGGGGCTGGGCCATACCGCAAATCAAGCAGCACTACCCCCACCTCATCTTCATCGCCGAAGTATATAATCCCTGCGAATACCGCAACTACCTGAACATTGGACACTTCGACTACCTGTACGACAAGGTGGGGCTCTACGACCTGCTACGCAACATCGTGAGCGGACACGCCTCGACCTTACAGATAAGCCATTGCTGGCAATCGCTCGAAGGCATCAACACCCGTATGGTGAATTTTCTCGAAAATCACGACGAACAACGGGTGGCATCGACACAGAACGCCGGCGACCCGTTCAAGGCCTATCCCTCCCTCATTATATCGGCCATGATGAACCGCAACCCTTTCCTCCTCTACTTCGGGCAGGAGTTGGGCGAAAAAGCCTCCGATGCCGAAGGGTTCAGCGGGCAGGACGGACGCACGACCATTTTCGACTATTGGAGCGTCCCCTCGGTGCGCAGCTGGTACAACCAAGGCCGCTGCAACGACGAAAAACTCACCCCCGACCAAAAGCGGTTGCGCACCTTGTACCAGCAGGCCCTCACGCTGTGCAACAAAGAGGCCGCACTGAGAGAAGGTGAATTTTTTGACCTGATGTATGTCAACTTCGACAACGAGCGGTTCGATGCCAAACACAACTACGCCTTTCTGCGGAAATTCAAAAACGAAATGCTCCTCATCGCCGCCAACTTCAACGCTTGGGCTACTGAGGTCAGCATCTGTATTCCGCAACACGCGTTCGACTGCTGGAAAATCGTGCCCGGCACATACGACTGCGAAGAGATGCTTGGCGGAGAAAAACAGCCAAAAACTCTCTCGCCCGACCACCTTTTTGATACGGTCATACCGGCATACGGTGCCGCTATATGGAAATGCAAAATAAAAACGGCACCCGTCCGCTCGAAAAAAACCGACACAACCCACACATAATAACGATATTCTTTCTACCTTTGCAAAAGAATATCAAAAACCTTTCCAAAGAAAGAAACAATGATTCAGAGACCGCCATTCAAGGTTTTCGCCGGAACCAACACCCGCTATTTAGCAGAAAAAATTTGCAACTCGCTGGGTTGCGAATTGGGGAAAATGAACATTCAGCATTTTGCCGACGGCGAATTTTCGGTATCATTTGAAGAATCCATTCGCGGCTGTCAGGTATTTTTGATTCAATCGACCTACCCCAACGCCGACAATCTGATGGAGCTTCTTCTCATGATTGATGCCGCCAAACGGGCTTCGGCCGAATCGATTATTGCCGTAACCCCCTACTTCGGCTGGGCACGACAAGACCGTAAAGACAAGCCGAGAGTATCTATCGCCGCCAAACTGATTGCCGACCTGCTGAGTGTTGCCGGCATCGACCGTCTCATCACGATGGATTTACATGCCGACCAGATTCAAGGCTTCTTCGACGTACCCGTCGACCACCTCTATGCCTCGACAGTATTCGGCGAATACATCAAATCGCTCAACCTCAAAGATATGGTTATCGCCTCGCCCGACGTCGGAGGCTCAAAACGTGCCAACTCCTACGCCAAATACTTCGGTGTACCTTTGGTATTGTGCCACAAATCGAGAGCCAAAGCCAACGAAGTGGAGAGCATGACTGTCATTGGCGATGTCAAAGACAAGAACGTAATTCTCGTCGACGATATGGTAGATACCGCCGGTACCATAACCAAGGCCGCCGACCTGATGATGAGCAAAGGCGCTCTCTCGGTACGAGCCATTGCCAGCCACGCCGTAATGTCTGACCCCGCCTCGTCTCGTGTTACCGAATCGAAAATGACCGAATTGATATTCACCGACAGTATACCTTATTATAAGGACTGCCCCAAGGTGCATATCATCAGCATCGCCGATATGTTTGCCGACACCATACGCCGCGTGTACGAGAACGAATCCATCAGTTCGCAATATATCATTTAAAAGATATTTTCTATTTATTCAACTCCGCCCCCAAAAGGCGGAGTTTTTTTTGCAAAAACCGAATGATATAGTAAAAGTTTTTCAGGTATATATATGCATTAAAAAAAATAACGTACCTTTGCAGGGGTATTTTTCAACAAAAAGAAAAACCGATACAGATTTCCCTACAAGAATCTTTTATAAGACCTTATAGAAATCATATATATTAACGTGAGTTCGATGAATTATAACTATTTGTAAATTTGGTGATTAGCGAAAAT
>ERZ824600.3382-NODE-3382-length-15327-cov-12.917038_pt1 | contig 15327 bp, 13 predicted proteins | sample MGYA00519933_ERZ824600 | MGnify/ENA primary metagenome ERZ824600 (study PRJEB31778, sample SAMEA3449178) | human gut metagenome | biome: human gut; feature: human-associated habitat; material: faeces | place: United Kingdom | collected 2010/2012 ... | reverse complement strand
GATCGGCGAGGAAAAGACGAAAAAACGGGTCGCCGCGCTGCTTTCGGCGGTCTATCCCGCCAGGCATTGCGGCGATTTCACGCAGGCGCTGATGGAACTCGGAGCGGTCGTCTGTCTGCCGAACGGAGAACCGAAATGCGGGATCTGTCCGCTGCACGCGAAATGCGGAGCCTTCCTCGGCGGAACGGCCCGGGAAATCCCCCTCCGCACTGAACGGAAGGAGCGGAAAATCGAAGAGAAAACGATTCTTCTGCTCCGCCATGACGGAAAACTGGCTCTGAACCGCCGGCCGGATCACGGACTGCTCGCCGGAATGATGGAACTGCCCGGTCTGCCCGGATTCCGGACAAAACAGGAGATTCTCCTCGTTCTGAACGAACGGAACATCCCGTTCCGCTCGCTGAAGGAGGGAATCCGGGCGAACCACATTTTTTCCCACGTGGAGTGGAAGATGCGCGCGTGGGAGATCGAGTGCACAGCGGAGGTCCCCGGCTATGAATGGGTCACAGCGGAAGAGCTGCGCAGCCGCATCTCCCTGCCTTCGGCGTTTCAGATGTTCGTGAAACGGAAGAAACGCTGAAAAGAGATCGTTTTCAGGACTCTTTCCGATCCGTGCCGAACTTCGGGCAGCGAAAACCGCGTCCGGTGAGAATCGGACGGAAGCAGGCGTTGCAGCTGATACACTTTGCCCGGAAATCATCCTCTTCCTCCCACCGGCGGATCAGGCCGGGTTCGGCAATCAGCGGACGGCTCAGGGAGACAAAATCACAGCAGTTTTCCTGAATCAGTCTTTCCGCCGTCCCGGGATAGCGGATTCCGCCGGTCAGGATCAGCGGGATCGACAAAGCGGCCTTCAGCTCCTTCGCCGCCTCCTCGTAATAGGTTCGGGAAGACGCATGCTCCGGATTTTCAAGGCGGACCGGCGACAGTTTTGCCCCGGCTTCCGGAATTCCACCGGAAAGCTCCACGGCATTCAGCCCGATGTTCTGCAGAGTCCGACAGACCTCGATACACTCCGTCCGGGAGAATCCGCCCTCGACGAAATCTTCGCTGTTGATCTTCATCATCACGGGGAAGGCCTCCCCGACCGCCTCCCGCACCGCACGGTACACGCGGACCAGCAGACGCATCCGGTTTTCCAGCGTCCCGCCGTATTCATCCGTTCTCCGGTTGTAGAAGGGCGAGAGGAACTCGCTGATCAGATACCCGTGTGCCGCATGGATCTGCACGGCGTCAAACCCTCCCCTCCGCGCACGATCCGCCGCCGCAGCGAAAGCCGCGACAACGGAGTCCAGTTCCGACACGGTCGCCTCCCCGCACTCCCCCTTTTTCGACGGATGGGGAAACGGCGACGGCCCGATGGAGCCTTCCAGGCGGCGGGACTTCCCCCCTCCATGCGCCAGCTGCAAAGCGATGGTTCCGCCGTTTCGGTGAACCAGACCGGTCGCAATGCGCCAGAGCTCGACCGCCTCCTCCGAAGCGGCGGAGGCTTGCCGCGGCGACGCCTCCCCTTCCGGAGACACCCAGGTGTGCCCCGTTATAATCATTCCAATCCCGTCCCGTGCCAGATCCGCATACAGCGATGTCAGTTCCGGCGAATACAGTCCGTTCTCCTCCGCCAGCCCCTCGTGGGTGGCAGAACGGATAAAGCGGTTTCGAAGCAGGAGCGAACCCAGAAAGCAGGAGTCAAAAAGAGGTCGTTTCATCGTGTAAAATCCCGTAAAATGTTTTCGTTTTGTTTGTAAGGTATCCCGTTTTTCCTAAAAAGCAACCGGGAATGACTGTTTTCACGAAAAGCGGATTGAAAAAAAAAATTTTTTTTGTATATTACACTTCTGATACTTTACTTTTTACAGATCGATGAATGAAGATGGACAGGATCGGGAAATGAACATTCGCAGAGAAACGCTGGAACGGTGGTCCGTTCGCGATTCCGCAGACCTTTACGGAATCAACAACTGGGGTGCCGGATACTTCACAGTCAACAACAACGGCGAAGTGGCCGTGACACCGTTTCGGGAACCGGGTTCCCCTTCCGTCAGTCTGATGGACATCGTCCGGGGCGTGAAGGAACGCGGCATGGACATGCCGGTTCTGCTGCGGATCGGAAACATCCTCAACTCCCAGATCCGCCTTCTGCACAAGAGCTTCGCCAAAGCCATCGAACAGACCGGATACAAAGGGGTCTATAAAGGAGTCTATCCGATCAAGGTCAACCAGCAGCAGCAGGTGGTCGAAGGCATCCCGGCGCATGTCGGTCTCGATGTGCACGCCCATGATGTGGCCGATGCCGGACATGAAATACTGGGCCGCACCGTCGATGATGCGGAGCACAAAGTAGATGCCCGCCAGCTTGAGCACGATGCCGGTGGTCAGGGTGATGCCCACGCCCATGGCCGAGTTGGTGATGGTGCTCATGATCTTGGGCAGGAAGATGTCACACAGGGTGGTCAGCGCGGCGCAGAACAGGTCGAGAAAGAGCACTGCCTTGTGCTTTGCCAGATAGGGTAAAAAGCGGCGGATGAGCGCGCCGCTGCTGTTGTGATGTGCTCCGGGGTCTTTGATGTTTTGCTTTGCCATGGTTCCTCCTTTTTAACGGGCTCACCCTCTCCGTCATTGCTGACGCAATGCCACCTCCCCCAAAGTGGGAGGCTTTGGCAGGATTTGCAAGCTTCATCTTTATGCCAAGGGCTCTCCCTTTGGGAGAGCTGGCGAGCGAAGCGAGACTGAGAGGGCGAGCAATTTTATCTTTTCCTGTAATCCCGTTCGCCGTAGATCGCGGTGCCAATGCGCACCAGCGTTGCGCCTTCGCGGATGGCGTTCTCATAATCGCCGCTCATACCCATGGAGAGGGTCTGCATCTCCACGTTGGAATAGCCGCGCTTCCCGGCCTTTACGAACAGGTCGTGGACGGCGGCGAGATACCGGCGGTTCTGTGCATCGTCATCATTGACCGGGGGAATGGCCATCAGGCCCTTGACCCGGATGTGCTCCTGCGCGGCAGCGGCATCCAGCAGGGGCCAGAGCGCTTCCGGCGAAACGCCGCTCTTGCTCTCCTCCCCGCCGATGTTTACTTCCAGCAGGACGTTCTGCACGATGCCCGCCTTGGCGGCTTCCTTCTCGATGGCGGTCAGAAGGTGTTCACTGCCCACGCTCTGGATCAGGCTGGCCCGGCCCAGGACTTTTTTGATCTTGTTGGTCTGCAGGTGCCCGATGAAATGGCTGGGCTTGCCGCAGTAAGCGCCTGCGTCAAAGTTTGCGCAGAGCTCCTGCACATGGTTTTCGCCAAACACGTCAATGGGCAGGGCGGCACTTGCGGCCACGGTTTCAGCGGTGCGGGTCTTGCAGGCGGCGCACAGCTGGACCTCGGCAGGGTCGCGGCCTGCCTCCCGGGCAGCGGCGGCCATCTTTTCACGGATGGCCAGCACGGCCTCCCGCATTTCTTCCGGTGTTTTTTCTGCCATAAGGCATCAGTCCTCCTCGGTATATTTTGCGCGCTCTCCGCCAATGAGCTTCGGACGGGTGCGGGCGCAGAGAATGTTTGCTTCACCGATCCGGTTCAGGCTCAGCCGCACCGGCACGGCCACCCGGCGCAGGTGCATCCCGATCAGGGTGCCGCCAATGTCGATACCGGCGTGGGCGCGGATCTCCTCCACAGCAATGGGGTCTTTGAACTGCTTCCAGCAGGTGGTGGCCCAGCTGCCGCCCGCATGGGGCCGGGGCACGACACACACTTCCTCCCAGCCGTATTGTTCGGCGGCTTCCCGCTCCATGATAATGGCCCGGTTCAGGTGCTCGCAGCACTGTGCCGCCAGCCAGATGCCGCGCTGAGCCAGCACCGGTGCAATGCCTGCATACACGGCCTGCGCGGCCTCCAGACTGCTGTCCTTGCCGATGTGCCCGCCCACGATCTCGCTGGACGAGCAGCCCACCACGAACACGTCGCCCTTTTTCAGCTTTGCCTGTTCCAGCAGCTCTTCCACTGCCTGCCGGGCTTCCGCCTGGATCTGCTGTTTGAATGCGTCTGTCATATCAATTACCTCGTATCGATCGGTTGCCGCGATGACCCGATGTTCTGTGTTCGATTGGGCCCAAGCGTTTACAACAATTTTTCCGGGATGCCAGGGGCTCCCCTGGCAGGGGAGCTGGCACGCGAAGCGTGATGGAGCGGTTCAGACCCGTACAGAATAAAGCGCTTTTTCTCCCGCAATGCCAAAATACACCCGGTTCTCCACCGGGCAGAGGGCAGAGCTGCTGCCCTGAGGCTTGCCGGAAAAGCTCCACAGCCAGCTTCCGCTGGCGGTGGAAACGGCCTCGGCGCGGATGCCGTCGGCGGGCAGGGAGAACAGGTTCTCCTGCATCGATTCGCTCAGCCGCAGGGCCACACCGCGCAGGAAGGTGCTGCCTGCCTGGCGTTCCAGCCAGCTGGAGCTGGCCCAGCGGTAGCTGATGTAGAGGGTGCTGTCCTCATCCAGCGCCAGCGCGCCGGGATAGCCCGGCAGCCCACTGAAGCTGCTCTGACAGCCCTTGCCCCCCGCAGTCAGGCCGCGGGCAGAGGCCGCAGTGCTCCAGATGCAGCGGCTGCCGAGGTCGGAGATGTAGAGGGTCTGGGCGTGCTCGTCCAGCGCAAGGCCGGACGCTCCGGCAATGCCGCCCACCACCTGCTCCACGGTGCGGGCAGCGGGATCATAAACGTATACCGCACCTGTTCCGGTGTGGGCCAGCAGCTCGGTGCGCAGGGCACTTTCCAGCCCCTGTTCCGCGCTCTCCTGCCCGACCACGGCAAAGTAGACCTTGCCGTCCGCACCGACCTCCACGGCAGAAAGGGCTCCCAGCGGGGCACCGTCGATCTGCGTGACCACCTGCTCCACCGAAGCGCCCCAGCTGTCGTGCCGGGCGCGGCAAAGGGTGCCCCCGGCAGGGGTGAGAACTGTGAGCCACAGGTCTCCCGCAGCATCAAACGCAAAGCCGGTCAGCTCGCCCTCTACGCTCAGGATGACCGCAGCGTTGCCGCCGTCGGTGCGCACCAGATCGCTGGTGCGTTTTTTCAGGGAGGAGCCGTTCCACGCCGCCGCATAGACAAGGCCATCCCGGGTGCGGATGCAGTCCACACCCTGATACCCGCCCAGATCCCAGATCTCCCTGCGGTCGGTGGAAAGCTCTGCCTGCGCCGCGCCGGAGGCCTGCCGGTGATCCGGGGCGGTGTAGGCTTTGGGCGGGGCCTCAATGGGCCGGAGCACCAGCGCCCAGACCAGCGCAGCAACCGCGGCCAGCGTAAACACGATGCTCAATTTCTGGAATCTCTGGAGCACTTCCTCCCGCTCGGCGGCACGCTGGGCCTCCTGCACGGCCCGGCGGCGGGCAGCGGCGGCGCTGGCCCGGTTGGCGCGGCGAAGCCAGCGGTCTACCCACAGGGCCGCACTGGGCCCGATGGTCAGTGACGCGATGAGCAGGATGAGAAGCAGTTCAACGAATCCGATGCGCATAGGCAGATTTCCTTTGTTCTGATGGTTGTTTTTATCAAATCAGTATAGCACACTTTATAGCAGAGAAGCAAGCCGGGATGGAGCCACTCGGGCAGAATTCAGGCAGGACGCAGAAGCGCCCCATCCTGCTGTGGATGAGGCGCTTCTGTGTTTTGGGATTATTCGGGAATGGTTAAATAAGAAATGGTTTACTGAGCGTTTGCCTTTTCGGTCTGCTTTTTAATGGTATTCAAGGCGGCGAACTTGCCCACACCCTTTTCGGGGTGGAAGGTGCCATCCTCCTCGTTCTCCATCAGGCCGTTGGCAACGACCCACTGCTGGGCCTGCTCGGATTCAGTCAGGGAAGCGCCGTCAGCAGCTGCGACTTCGGGCTTGCCTGCGTTCTGCCACAGCATCACAGCAAGAGCTTCCTTGGTCTCGGGAATTGCCGTACCTTCGGGCAGGATGGACTGTGCGTACAGGTCAGCGGCGATGTTGTAGCCGGTCCAGCCGAGAATAGCTGCACCTACACCGGCGGTGGCCACGACAGCCACAGTGCCCAGCACATTAGGCTCTTCCACATCAGCCATGCGGTACATTGCACGGATGGTCACACTCGTATTGGGCATAGTGAACTGTGTCTTTTCAGCGCTGGCATCAAAGCCACCGGTCAGCTCAGTATTACCAGTGATTTCCCAGCGGTCAAAGACCATACCGTCAGGAATCAGAGTGGAATCTGCTTCCAGAATCACAGTATCACCAGCACGGGCGGCAGTGATCTCCTTATCCTTCGCGCCGTTGGCAGTTACGCTGTAAGCCTTGCCATCGGTCAGGTTCAGGGGGTAATAGCCTTCCTCGCTCTGTGCGGTCAGGATGATAGTGCCTTTGTCCTCACCGTTCAACTTCAAAGTCAGCGGGTTGGTATGCTTCTGCTCTTCAGTCAGGGTGAAATCGGTATCACCGGCAACAGACCAGCACTTAAAGCCATCCGGGGCGGTAATGGTGACTTCCTGCTCACCGACAACACCGGCGGTGGTCATACCATTCACGGTACCGCCGTTCACGGTCACCCAACGGACGGAGGGGTTCTGCTCACCAAATTTTGCATAGCGGCTGAATACGCCACTGATGATTTCATCATTGTTGGTGAAGTCACCGGTACAGGTGACATTTTCTACGGTATTATTATTGATAACGCCACCTCTAATGGTGCCGTTTTTTAGCACTCCATTATTGGTAACACTCCATCTTACGGTATTTCCTTCTAAATCGGCAGTATACCAGTCCTCAATCTTCATAGACTTATTAGGCTCAGTGGTCTCTACGCCGTTGTTGTAAGTCCACCCATCCGATGGGCCGCCGGAATATTGGCCCTTTTCATCTATAGGTAAACTATCTTTGATTTTCAGTTCCGTCTTGATTTTTTCGACAGTAATTACAACATTTTTGCCAGCAGGCATTTTGAATGTCAATGTTGCATAATCACCATCATAGTCAAAAGTTGCATCCGGGAAAGTTGTTTTATTCACTTCCTGGCCATTAATAAACCATTTCTCAACTTTCTGGCGCGAATCTGGGTACGAAATCGTAACAGTCGGTTCACCAACTGTATAGGCTTTCGTCGAAATCATCTTATTGATTAAGCAGCCATTTGCGGTTATTTCATTAGGAGATGTTAAATTATCCTTCTGCTCAAATACGGCTGCATTGATAGTTCCCGCATTCGACTTCAATTTTTTGAAGGTTCCTCCATTGATTTCTCCATTAACAAGATTTGTCAAGATTTTAGCATATCCGCCTGTTACAGTGCCGCAATTGCTAAATGCGTTGTAAGAACCGCCTGTAACGGTTCCTTTATTAGCAAAATCGACAGTGATTGGAATTTCAGAGCCCGCATAGCTGCACCCTGCATAGATTTCTATAGCACTTGCATTTGTTTGGCCACGAACAATTTTGCACAGCCATCCACTACCATAACAATAATCCAATTTACCAGAAGCAATGGTTGTGCCATATTTTCTTGTAACATTAACGCCATCAATTGTTGCACTTGTCTGATCCGCTTCGGTATCTCCAGTTGGTTCTTCAGGAACCATTGGATATCCACCCTCCACAATTTTAAGTCCGCCAACCTCTGTTGCCGCAAACGCCGTGACCGCCGACACGGGCAACATGGCAAACATCATGCCAACGGCCACAATGGCGCTGACAAGTCGTTTCAGTTTCATAAACTTTTCCTCCTTTTATGATACTTCCCAAATAAAACTATGCATCCGGCCAAAACAAAAGAGCGCCGCACCAGCCAAATGGCTGGTACAACGCTCTGCGTTTTGTACTTTGGGAACCTACCGCCCTTGAGGTGATGCCCATGTGCGGTATGGTTTGGAAAGGGCAGCTAGCTGCCATATTACAGGCCCTGTAGCTTTGCGTCGCAGCCTTTCGACTGGTTTGCCGATTCTTCAATTTTAGCATGTGTGCAAAATGTACATGAATAATATACCCCCCCCCCCTACATAAAGTCAATATGACGAAAGTGATTTTGGAGGGGTGCACAAAAATGGAGGAAAAATTGTAGGGGGAAGTGACGATAAAACCCCTCAGTCAAAGCCTGCGGCTTTGCCAGCTCCCCTAATATGGGAGCCCTTGGCAAGGAGATGAAGCTTTACGCTATGCCAAAGGCCCCCCTATTAGCGGGGGCTGTCTCCGTAGGCGACTGGGGGGTTAAAAAAGCAGCCTGTCCCGCTTGACAAGCTGCTGAAAATTGACTATACTACAAATAGAAGAGGCGCTGGCCTTAAACGACTAGCCCCTTACCCGGTAGATCAAGAAAAATGACCGCTCAGGTTGGTAGCATGAGGCGGTCATTTTTTCTTGCGTTTTTTATCGCTTGTGGCGATTGTCCATGTAATCTGAAACGTCACGAAAATCGTTCCGCCAATCAGCGTCAGCAAAACTGCAACATCAGAAAAACTCATGGTCCTCACCCCCTTTCCGCTTATAAAGCATCCGGGGAGCGGGCAACTCTTCAAGAGCAAATGCCTTGCCCGGCGCTTTTGGAGCCGGGAAGGGGTCAGCCGCCTGTGTTGTGGACACAGCACCTTTTCGTCTGCTGTTTCCAGCATTAACTATAATATAACATATAATTAGACAAGTTGCAATCAAAACGCCCTTGACCGGTATACTGGTCAGGGGCGTTTTGTGGTATACTATGAGCGGGACGGGTGCTGTGCCTTTTTTCCAAACCATTCACTTAAACTTCACAAAATTTTCCAATAATTATATTATGATACCCCTAGAAACTGGAGCTATTTTGATAACGAGGAGGAAACCTCAGATGGCAAAGATACTGATCGTTGATGATGAACCCCGCATCCGGGAACTGATCCGGGAGCATTTACAATATGCAGGCTATGTCTGCGAGGAAGCGGGCGACGGCTCTGCCGCCCTTTCGCTGCTGAGCGGCGGCGGTTTTGATCTGGTGATCCTGGATGTGATGATGCCCTTTATGGACGGCATGACCTGCCTGCGCGAGATGCGCGCCCGCCACATCAACACGCCGGTGATCATCCTGACCGCGCGCGGCGAGGAATATGACAAGCTGGCCGGTCTGGAAGGCGGCGCGGATGACTATGTGGTCAAGCCCTTCTCCCCGCGGGAGCTGGTGGCCCGTGTCAAGGCGGTGCTCAACCGCACCATGCCCCGCTCCGAGGCATCGGACGGCACCATGACCTTCGGCGAACTGACCATCGACACGGCCAGCCACACCGTGCGGGTGGCAGGCGAGGATGTGAGCCTGACCCCCAAGGAGTTTGACCTGCTGGTGTTCCTGGCCTCCAACAAGGGCATTGCCCTGAGCCGGGAGAAGATCCTGCAGAAGGTGTGGAACTACGACTATTTTGGCGAGGACCGCACCGTGGATACCCATGTCAAGATGCTGCGCGGCCATCTGGGCAAATGCCGGGGCTATATTGCCACCGTATGGGGCATCGGCTATAAGTTCGACCCGGATGCAGCGCGTTAAACAGGAGGTTTGCGGTTGATGCGGCAACCCGAAAAAAAGCGGCGTACCGTGGGCATCCGCGGGCAGCTGATGTGGTTCCTCTGCTTCATCTGTCTGCTGCTGCTGGTGCTGTTCTGGTTTTTGTGCACCCAGCTGCTGGAGCCCCTGTACACCACCCATATCCAGAAGCAGCTGACCGAACAGGCAGATGCCATCGTGCAGAAACTGGACGATGCCATTGCCGACGGCCAGACCCTCTCTTATTGGGGGTTCGGCAGTCAGCTCTATGTCAACAGCCAGTTTTTCAACCAGCTCGGCAGCGAGATCTACGAAAACGGCGGTATGAGCAGCTTCTGCGTGGATATCTCCGATGTCACGCTGCGGCAGATCTTCAAGGTGGAGAACCTCTCCTACTGCAACCTGCACCGCACCCGGCCCACCGATGAAAACAGCGAGCTGCCCTCTTACAGCACCGCCCGCGCCATGCGCCAGCTTTGCCGCGAGACCGGCAGCTGTGTGCGGAAGATCAACCCGCCCACGCCCTCGGGCACGGTGGAGCTGATGGTGGGCAGAACGACCTCCGACGGCAGCTATACCGTGCTGGTGACCACCAGCCTGATGCATGTCTCGGAGGCTGGCGAGGTGATGAGCACGGTGCTGCCGCTGGCGGCGGCGCTGATCTTTGCCTTTTCCATGAGCGCGGCGTGGCTGTTCAGCGAGTGGTTCACCAAGCCCCTGCGCCAGCTTTCGGGCGCGGCCCGGCAGGTGGCACAGGGCGACTATGCTGTGCAGGTGGAGACCAACCGCCGGGACGAACTGGGCGACCTGGCGCAGGAGTTCAACCACATGGCCAAGGAAGTCCAGCACGCGGCTCAGATGCAGCGCGACCTGCTGGCAAATGTCTCCCACGACCTGCGCACTCCGCTGACTCTCATCAAGGGCTATGCGGAGACGGTGCGGGACATCACCGGCGACGACAAGGCCCACCGGGACGAGCAGATGAACATCATCGTGGATGAGGCCGACCGGCTGACGGCGCTGGTCTCCAGCGTCATGGAGCTGAGCAAGGTGACCAGCGGCGCGGAAAAGTGCGAGAAGGTCCACTTTGATATGGGCCAGCTCTGCGATGAGGTCAGTGAGCGCTATGACGCGGTCTGTGCCCAAAATGGCTGGCAGCTCAAGCTGGAACTGCCGGAGGAAGAGCTGCCTGTCTATGCCGACCCCAACATGATGCAACGCGCCCTCCACAACCTGCTGGGCAACGCCATGCACCACATCGGCGGGGACGGCATCTTCCTCCTGCGGGCCTCTAAGGTGCCCGAGGGAGTCCGGGTGGAGATCGAGGACCACGGCCCCGGCATCTGTGCCGAGGATCTGCCCTATATCTTTGACCGGTATTACCGCTCCCGCTCCGATGCGGGCAAGCAGGGCACCGGCCTGGGGCTTTCCATCACCAAGGCCATCTTCCAGCAGCACGGCTTCCGCTTCGGCGTGCAGAGCACGCTGGGCAAAGGCACGACCTTCTGGTTCATTGCAACGGATACAAAGTAAAACGACCCTCTCCGTCATTGTTTCGGAATGACGGAGAGGGCCGCTCTTTTTAAGCATCTGCTTTCCGGTAAATGCCCAGACTGTTGTCCGGTTCCGGCATCTTCACGCGGGAGGCGCGGTCGTTCACCTTGACCAGCATCCAGCCCATCAGGGCCAGCACCACCACGATAATGAGCCATTTTACGGCGTTGGGGAGTTTTTTCATATTCGTATTCCTTTGTTTTTGATCTCAGGGGCGGCAGAGCTTCCGCGCCCGGGCCAGCAGGGCGGCGGCATCGGCGGCAGAGGGCGCTGCGACCCAGTCCGGGCGCTGGCGTGCCCCCGGGCCGCTGCTTCCGGCCTCGGCAAAGCGGGCAAGGCAGGTGTCCGTGCGGTCATTCCAACCGGAAAAGCCCTCCGGTGCAATGTGGGCTCCAAGGCGGCAGTCCAGCATGGCAGTCTTGCCGGTGGGCCGCCAGGGCCTGCCCAGATAGACCGTTCCGGCGGGGCAGTCGGAGACGAAATCGCAGTCCCAGAACACGAAGCCCAGCCCGTTGGCGCTGCCCGAGGGGGCGGTGATGTAGCTATGGGAAAGGTGGTTGTCTACCGTGCGCAGGATGCACTGCTCAAACAGGGCATCGGCCCCGCCAAAGATGAAGTCGATGTCCCCCGCGATCTCGCAGCTCTGGTAATACTGCGCCGAGGGGCGGCGGGGCGCAAACTTGCGGGGACCCAGAAAACCGTCCTTCTCCCGTTCAGCCTCGGGCAGGGGCGCGCAGAAGAGCGTGTCCTGGTTGCCCAGCAGCCTTACCCGGCGGAACACGGCCTTTTCGGCATCCACATAGGCGGCAATGGCCTGCCCCACGGCACTGCCCGGACCGGCATCGTTGGCAATGGTCAGATCCTCCACCGTTACGCTGCCGCCGCTGAAAAAAGCGGTGTAGCTGCGGAAGGTGTGGGTGGGCCGCCCATCCGGGTGGGGCAGCTTGCCGCCGTCCCCAAAGATCAGGGTGGTGGCATCAGCTCCCGCGCCCCGCAGGGTGAGCGCCCGTTTTTCACAGACCAGCTTTTCCCGGTAGATGCCGGGCCCGATGCAAATCTCTGCTTCCAGCTCGTAGGGCACCGCCAGCACGGCCTCCGAGATGCTGGCAAAATCGCCGCTGCCATCCTGGGAAACGGTGAGTTTTAACATGGGCAGTCCTCCCTTGTAAAAGATAAGGCTATTATATGCCCCTTTTGTGAAATTTTCAATGTCCGCAGGGCTCTAACCGGAGCACGGCGGCAGTGATATCATCGGGTCGGCCGGTCTGTTCGGCGCGGGCGCGGGCGGTCTCCACAAGGATCCGGGCCACCTTCTCGGGCGGGTCGCCTGCGGCGGCGGAGAGCTCCAGCTGCTTGGCCACCCAGCCGGGGCCGTCCACCAGCAGACCGTCCGAGACCAGTACGGCATAGTCCCCGGCGGCGAGATGCACCACCCGGCTCTGGCCGTTCACGCTGCCCAGAATGCCGATGGGCAGGCTGATATCGCCCACCGGACGGGCACGGCCGCCGTGCACCAGAAAGCCCGGGGCGGCCCCGGCCTTGAAGATCCGTGCCGTGCCGGTGTAAAGGTCCACGCTGATCAGGTCGAGGGTGGCTCCGCTCTCCTCATCGCTTTTCAGGGCCAGCGCCACATTGACCAGCCGTGCCGCCAGCTCAGCGGTGAAGCCGGCTTTCAACAGGCGGGCAGTGAGCTCGGCGGCAAGGCTGCCGTCCACGGCGGCCGGGCGGCCTGTGCCCATGCCGTCACACAGGATCATCTGGGCAGCGGCCGGGCTGCAGAACTGCTGGACCGCATCCCCGGAGACAGTGCCCTTTGCCGCCGTGCCTGCAGTTCCGAACACAGCCCGGAGGGCGGGCTTTTCGCAGAAGAGCAGGGTGGTCATCCCTTTGCAGGAGAGCACCTGCGGCGGGTCGAAGTCCCGGCGGCAGATGCGTCCGGTCTCCTGCGCCAGCGCGGCCAGCTCGGGGGAAGAAAAGCGGGTACGGGGCAGGGTGACCGCCGCCCGTGTCCGGCCCAGGTCGTCCAGCGTGACAGCGCATTCCAGCGGCGGCGTGCCCAGGCTGGCAAAAAACGCGGCCACCCGCCCGGATTTGTAAGGCTCCGGGTTCCCGGGGCGGCCCAGCTGCTCACTGAGTACGCTCAGGGCATCGGCCATGGCGCTGTATTGCTCGGTCAGGGCGGTGCGCATGGCCTCAGCGTGGACGTGGGCTTCCTTCCGGCTCCGGTAGAGCGCAAAGGAGCGATTTGCCGCCGCGCAGAGCGCCGCCGGGTGGATGCATCTGGACAGCTGGCCGGGCAGGTCGCTGGTCTGCAGATGGCCCTGCTGTTCCAGAATGGGCCGCAGGGCGTTCATCCCCTCCAGCGTGGCGGTGTATTCCTGCTTCCAGCAGGTTTCCCGCCGCCCGCAATTGAAGCACAGGCTGTCGTGGGTGTTGTCGATGACCCAGCGGAAGGTGTCGCATCGGCGGGGAAACGCATCGTATACAGCGTTCACCGTCTCGGCCAGCGAGGAAAGGCTCTCGGCCACTGCTTCCAGCCGGGTGGCGGCGGCAGAAAGCCGGGGCGGCTCCTCGGGCGGCGCGGGGGCTTCCGGCACCGGTGTCAGCCAATGTTTAGGGAAAAAGGCGGGGGCCGCAAAGCCCAGCCCGGCGCTGAGGAGCAGGGGCAGAGCCGTGCCGGGGGCGGGAACACAGAGCACCCCCAGCACACACCCGCCTGCACAGGCGGCAAGGGTCTCAGCCCGCCGCCCGGGGGCCAGCAGGACCGCTGCCGCCGTGCCGCAGCAGAGCCCCACCGCCGCCGGGGCAAGGGAAGGGTCTGCGGCGCAGAGCGCGGCCCCGGTGAAGGCAGCAAAGGCCAGCGCGGGCTTTTCCTGCCCGCGGCAGCAGAGGGCAGCATCCACCATGGCACAGGCCGCTGCCCCAAGGCAGAGGGGGCCGAAGCGCAGCCCGCCCAGCGCCGCCGCCACGGCAGAAGCGGCCAGCAGGGTGCCAAAACCGGGCTTTTCGGGTGGGAAGCGCTGCAGCGCATAGCCGAAGCCGCCTGCCAGCAGGGCATCTGCCCCGCAGAAGAACACCAGCGTGAAGCCTGCCCCGCCGGGCCCCAGCGCAAAGCAGGCACCTCCCAGCACCAGCGCCCCGCACCCGGCCAGAAATGCCGGACGAAGCCTGCCGGGCCAGAGCCATCGGGCGGCCACGGCCGCCCCCACGGCGCAGAGCAGGCAGAGGCTGTCCAGTGAAAACGCCCCGAACCCGTGGAACAGGATGCTCAGCGCAGCTCCGGCTGCGCAGGCGGCAAAGCAGTCCGCAGGCAGGCCCAATGTCAGCCCCAGTCCAAAGGGAAGCAGGGCCCCGTAGAGAACGGCCCAGCCCCCAGCAAGCCCCAGCGCAAAGGCCCCGCCCTGCCGCAGGGCGGGGCGTACCGCCGCCCGGGAGGCCAACGCGGCGGCAACAGGCTGCTTCGGGTGCAGTTTTGTGGTTTCCGGCATGAAAAAATCCCCGCTTTCCGGCGGGGATCTTTTGCAATGTTCTGTTTCCCGCGCCCTTTGCATATACTGTAGCGCGGGCGCGCGGCGTTTTATGGGGTCATGCGGGGAAGCGGCTCAAATCAGCAGAAATAGCGCACTTCACCAAAGAAATTCATCCATTTGGCAATCACTTCATCGCTTCGTGCTTCGATAATGGCCATGATGTTTCGCAGAACACGGGGCGGAATGTTGGAATTGTTGTGGCACAGATAGCATTTCCCGGCCCGGGTGATCCAGATCTTGGTCGCGTTGCTGCTGGGAGCACCCTGTGAAACATGAACATGAATGGGTTCCAGCGGATCATTTTCGTTGGCCCAGAAGTAGACCCAGTAGGAGCCGATCTTAAAAACCTGCGGCATTTTCCACCCCTCCTTCCTGGGAAAACTGCAGGATCAGATGTGCAGTGGATTCCAGGAACTTCTGGTAGCGGTCGATCTCAGCAGGGGTGAAGCCGCTGACATCCTCCCAGGTATAATCCGGCAGATAGCAGACCGCAGAGTGGAAACAATCCTTCTCGTCGGGCTTTTCGATGTAGACCTTTACACGGTGGTCTGGCTGCATCTCGGAATGCACGATCTCGGTGTTGTCGTCCAGTGTCATAAACGGGTACATCATAAAAACACCTCCGTGGATATGATTGCGAAAAGGGGGAAGGAAGATCACCCGTTCAGCTTTTCAATGGCAGCCTTGACACGGGCAAGGGTCGTCTCGCGGCCCATCATGCAGGCAAGGTCGGTGCCGCCGCCGGGGGTGCGCTGCTTGC
>ERZ824600.3377-NODE-3377-length-15345-cov-3.772466_pt1 | contig 15345 bp, 18 predicted proteins | sample MGYA00519933_ERZ824600 | MGnify/ENA primary metagenome ERZ824600 (study PRJEB31778, sample SAMEA3449178) | human gut metagenome | biome: human gut; feature: human-associated habitat; material: faeces | place: United Kingdom | collected 2010/2012 ... | reverse complement strand
TCTGGCGGAGAGTGGAAAGGAATTCTTTGCCGATGTCAAAAAACGCCTCGGATTGAAAATTCCGCTCAGCGATCAGAATTATCTTGTTCCCGCGCTGGACACCCGCAATGCCTTTGATTATGTTGATGCTCATCTGTTGGCGATGCTGGTGATTTTTGATGATGATAATTCGCAGGGATTCAGTATTCATCGTTATGGGGATGCGAGTCGTTGTGACCGTCTGGTAAGTGGACATTATCTGCTTGCGGTATCTGCGGAGGATTTTTCATCAAGGGATAAGGAACTTGGGGGTGTCTTTGGAGAGGTTCTTGCGGAATGTTTTATTTCATATCGGCAAAAGTCTTGAAAATTTGAGCCGGAGTTCTTTGACAATTGAAAGATCACAAGATATAGTATGATGCGTTTTTTTATCCCCAATTTTTTGGGGTTTTCCCCGCGCGCGTGGGGATGGTCCGATGTCACCTTGCTCGACGTTCTCGAACGGGTTGTTTTCCCCGCGCGCGTGGGGATGGTCCGACTTCTTGTATTCTGAAAAGGGAAAAGGATCCGTTTTCCCCGCGCGCGTGGGGATGGTCCGCACTCCCTGAATGAAAATATATATCGAAAACAGTTTTCCCCGCGCGCGTGGGGATGGTCCGAAAGAACTCCTTTTTTGTATGCCACCAGTGAAGCCCATCTGTAAATCGTCTAAAAGTTGTAATAAATTGCCTCTGGAACTCAAATCTGGAGGTAAGGTATGGAACGCGAAAGACGGAGTCGTGAATATTGGGAGCAGGAGTTGTCAGAATATTGGGATAGCGGCTTGACAGTTCAGGAATACAGCGAATTGAAAGAATTGCCGTATGAAAGTGTTCGTCGTTGGATTCGGCGGTTGAAACAGGAACGGCCAGGAGTCGCCAAAGTTGACTTTGTGGAGGTAAAAGCCCCGTCCGTTCCAATCTCAACAGGAGCTTCAGGCATTCGTCTGAAGTTTGGTGGGTGGGAGATCGAGTTGTCTTCGGATTTTGTTCCGGAAACGTTATCGGAAGTTCTGGATGTATTTGAGGAACGGTGATGTTTTCCCTTGGAGGTAATCAGCGCATCTATTATTGTGCGCATCCTGTGAATCTTCGTAAGTCGTTTGATGGTTTGGCGGGAGCGGTGCAGGAATATATCGGTCGCGATCCTGCGTCCGGACATCTGTTCGTGTTTTTCAGCCGGAACAAAAAGTTGGTGAAAATGCTTTTCTATCAGGATGGAGGCATGTGCATTTTTGCGAAGCGGCTTGAACGCGGTCAGTTCAATCTCCCGGTATCAGCGGAGGGTAAAATCGAGTTGGAATCGCGGGAACTTTATGCGATATTGTCGGGGATCAAGCCGCAGTGGTATTACAAACGGTATTCGAATGAGCCACAGTCGTAATAATATGATAATTTTTTGAAAATAAGCCGGATCTGGATTTGAAAAATCCGCTTGAATCGTCTATGCTATTGGCATGGGACGGGAACTATCCTCTTTGGAAGACGCGCTTGCGGTCATCCGGGACTTGAGTGCTTTCATCGACAAGCAAGCAGAAGAGATATTGAATCTCAAAAAAGAACTGGCGGCGACCAGAGCTGAAATCATCCCCCTGAAAACTGAAAATGCCGCGTTGAAAAAACAGAACGCCAAACTCGAATATGAAAACGCTTGGTTGAAGCGCCAGATTTTCGGTTCCAAATCAGAGCGTTTTTTGCCGACGGCCGATCAATCGGGGTTGTTGCCAGGATTTGAGGAAACAAGTGAACCGGTGGTTTCTGTCGAGTTGCAAACTGTTGCAGAGCATACGCGAAAAGTCCGCGAAAAAAATGGTTGGGATGAAATTCCGGCCGATCTTCCCCGCGAGGACCGGATTATCGATATTCCGGCGGAAAAACGACAGGGAATGGAGTTGATCGGTTATGAGGATTCCGAACGCTTGGCGGTCCGCAGCGGCTTGTATGTGATCCGCTACCGCCGGGCCAAATACGCGGCTTCTGGAGATCCGCTCCAAGGCGTTCGGACAGCTCCCGCGCCCGGTGATTATTTCAACAGTCCGAGTGGAAAAACAAAATATGATGTCTCCATTCCGGCGAAAGTCATTGCCGATAAAACGGAACACTCGATTCCGCTGGAACGCCAAGTGAAAATGTTTGCAAGCGAGGGGGTCCAGATCGCCCCGTCCACCTTGGCGCATCTTTTCAAAAACGGTGCCCAGAGCCTCAAGGTTCTTTATGATCGGATGGTGGAACTGATTATGGAGTGTGAGGTGCTCCATGTCGATGAAACCTTCCCCGAAGCTTGCCGTTCCCGGACATGGCAAGTGCAAGACCGCTTATTTCTGGTGCCGGATGACAGGAATTGGTCCGCCGATGGTGGCCTTTCATTTTTCTCCGTCACGCTCACAGGACGTTGCTCAACTTCTGCTGGGAGATTATTCAGGAACGATTATTCGCGATTCCTATGTCGGCTATGAAAACCTTTCCTGTGAAGCCGCTTGCTGTTGGAGTCATATGAGGCGGCGCGTATTTGATGCCCATAAAGCAGGTTTTGTTAAAAGTGCGCGGATGCTTGACATGATTCGCGATCTCTACCGCCTTGAGCGAATCGCCAAAGACAAAGCCGAAGCAAAAGGTTCCGAAACCGCATTGTTTCAAGCCAGGAAAACGGTCCGTCGCGAGTCTCAAAAAATCGTTGACAATATCTTTGCGCTTTGCCGGGAGTGGCAGCACAATGAGCTGCCGTCCTCGCCATTGGCAAAAGCCGCAACTTATGCGCTGAATATTGAAAACGAGCTCAAAAAATTCCTTGATGATCCAAAATTGAATCTTGACAATAATCCCGCCGAGATTCAGATGAGACGAATTGCAATCGGAAGACGCAACTGGCTTTTCACCGGAAGTGAAACCGGTGGGCAGAATCTGGCGATTCTGTTTTCCTTCGCGGCGACCTGCAAAGCCAATGGCGTCAACTACCGTCAATGGCTGGAAGACATTTTGATCCGCATCAATACCACGCCAGCATCACAGATCGACTCTTTGCTCCCTCAAAACTGGGATCTTCAACCCACGTTGAAATATCCCGGGAAAGCCACGCAAACGCGCCTCTAAGCGATTTCAACGGGAATCCCTCATCTCTTGCCGGTCAAAGACGAAAAATCCGTCCTGATGCATTCAAAGGCAAAAAAACACGACCAAAAATTTTGCTCTCCTGACTTCTGGCATGGGGGTGACTGGGGAGATACAAATCAAGAGGCTGCCGCCGTTCACACCGCAGATGAATGCCCGCATGGAGAATTTCATTCGGGCGATCAAGACAGAGTGTCTGAACAAGATTATTTTTACTTCAGAACGGCAACTTCGGCTGGCGGTCAAGGAATATCTTGAATACTGGAACCATTATCGTCCCCATGCCGGGCTTGGCGGCAAAATGGTCAAACCGTATCCGCAGGATATGAATGCCCCGGTCAGAGAGGTTTCATTTCTTGGTGGTCTGCTCCATGGTTATCGACGAGAACAAGCGGCGGCGTGAGCGTGAGGAATTTATGCACCCCCGTTACGCGCGCGTGAGGATTTTCGCTCTTGTCAGAAAAAAATAGGGATTTTATGACAGTCTGCCAGTCTGATTTTTTCGTATGACAGGTCATGAGTAGAGGTCGGAAGTTCGAATCTCTTTTCTACCATTTTCGCGATGTTCAAACTCTTTTTTGAGGCAGAATGAAGTTCCAGTTTCTCCCGGAGAATTTTTCGAGAAGTGAAAATGCTCCTCCTTTTGAGACTCGAAAAATTCGCCATTTTGAGGTGGAGAGAATTTTTCTGGAAAATAAAAAAATGGTCGAGGAAAATCTCGGATGCTCCTTCCATGAGTTTCTTTTTCCACTGCAGGACCTGATTCGGATGAACCTGGTATTTTCCCGCAATCTCTGCGACGGTCAGTTCCCCGCGCCGCGCTTCCAATGCTACACGGCTTTTGAATTTGGAGTCATACGACTTTTTCATAAAACGCCCTCCCTTTTCAGGTTAATTTAACGGGCTTTTTACACCAAGTCAAGTTGTCCAGTTTTCGGGAACAACCGCCTTCAGCAACGCCAAGAATTTCGCGGTATCCCTCATCGTTCACTCCGACCGCGACCAGTTGTCCAGTTTTCGGGGCCTCCGCACAATAATCTTGTCAACATCTGGCGTGTTCATTTTTGATTATTACATTTCAAGCTTTTATCTATTGGTAAATGTTGTAAGAGAATCTGTATGAAGTTACCATTTTTAACTTCACATTCCCAAATCACAGCAACATGCCAGCCTGACCTGGTTAACAATAGATCGTTTTGCTTGTCCCGTTCAACATTCTTTTGTAATTTGGGAAGCCAGTATTCGACATTACTCGATGGTATCGTCGCTCTTTTGCAATCGGGATGCTGATGCCAAAAACACCCTCTAATCTGAATAACCAGCATATATTTCTTCAGAACAATATCGGGTCTCCCCGACAGTTTGGAATCACAAACACGGAAGCGGAATCCATTCCGATGCAAAAATGAACGCACAGTTTTCATGTGCGACGATTCCGCCGCTGCCGCTGGAGGTGGCCATTCTGAAAGCGATTGTCAGCTGCGGATGTGCCCTCAGCGAAAAACGAGCGGATGGATCTGATCCCGGTCAGGGCAATTTGCTCTATGTCATCCAGCGGGGACCGGCGCTGGCACGCCTTCGGATTGATACTGCAGGCGGACAGGTCTGCAATATCTATGCGCTGACTGTCGGTAATTCGGCATCCGGAAAAGACATCGGTAATCTGCTGGATCTGGCGATGGATCACTACGCCTGGAATCTCGGGACCTCGGGCAGCGCGGAAGGAATTCTGGATGCGCTGGTGAATATCCCCAACGGGCTGCTGAACATTTCGGAGATGCAGAATTATCTGGACCCGAAGCACTACCTGAGCAAAGCGGCGTCGATGCTTACGGAGACTTTCTCCAAGGGCTATTTCAAGGTCAACTTGTCGCGGCGCAACGGAGGTCCCCCGCGGGAATGCAATTATGCTTACCCCAATATTTATGCCAATATCCAGCCTGGTGTATTGGAACGCTACGCCAAACAGACCGACATTTCTTCCGGATTTCTGGGGCGGTTCATGATGGCGCTGATGCCGCGTTTTTTCGGGCGACCGGCAATATTTGACCGTGACCGCGTACTGGAAAAAATCGTGATCTGTCTGGATCATTTCCGGCGCAAAGCAGGAGTAGTAGCCGTTCCGGAACTCTATCTGAACGACATTGCCTTGATGTTTCAGCGGGAAGTCCCCCAACGGCTGGATGCAAGCTGGCGGCGACTGGTCAATGAATACGGACCCCGGCTGGCGATCATGCTCTCCATTACGCACGACATCGCCACACAGACCCGACAGGTCGAATTGACCGACCGCTGCTGGGATGGCGCAGGCAAACTGGTTCTGTGGTTTTTCGCCCATGCGGAAAAACTGCTTTCCAATGTCATGGACATCGGTGAATACGCGAAAAACCGGGAACACATGCTTCGGCGGATTCTGAGCGCGATCATGAAATTCCCAATGGGCGCACGCTGGAGCGACATATCCAACTACGCCGGCCATGGAACGAGTAAGGCAGAACGCGCCGAGGCGCTGGAGGAAATGATAGACCGAAACTGGATCAGGGCGGAAGGAGCGAAAACGATCTCGGATAAAGGCAGAATGCTCTCTGTTGGCGAACGGTATTTCATTCTGAATCCGCCCGGAAATGTATTTGCGTTCGAAAGTTAAGAACTCCATTCTTGATCAGTAAGGAGAAATTAAGAACGATTAAGAAAAATAAGAAATCGCCTTTCTTAACATTAACCCGCTGATAATTTGAATGTTAAACAGCATGTTAAGAAGAAAGAAGCAGATGTATCCGAAGACGGGAAAATCCTCCCCAATGGGTATATAGAGGATAATCGCTCTTAAATTTCTTATTCGCCGGTCTCCCCATCCGAGCTCTCATGACTCGGACGGTTCCCCCCTGCGGGGAAATTTTCCATGGGCGCGCGGAAGGAGTCGGCATTATAAGCAGACTTGCTTGCCGGTGATAAAAGAAAAAACGTCACGGTCATGACGGTTCCATGACGTATGGATTTGAGCCGAAGCCTGACGTGAGGCTTCGGTCAGCGCAGTTGGAATTTCCCCCTGACATCACTCTTGACGATGCGTGGCTGTTCCTTGGTCTTGATCTCACGGAAGATGCTGCCGTAAAGAGTCTGCTCCGGCGTCCGGCAGGCGGTCGGAAACCAGTATCCTTTTTCGGCTGCCGCCTTCACCATCTCGCGGGTGTTCATCGGCTTGCCGCTCTCCCGGAGAACGGCGACCGCCGCATCCATCAGCGACATCTTCCTGGCCGGTTTTGACTTCTGGGCGGGGTTCGGAGCATCTTCCATTTCCGTCTCAACGGGTGCGGGTCGGGGGGCTGTCTGCTTCGGCTCAAGCGGCTTGATGCTGACGGTCGGGACATTGAGGCGACTGACCGGCATGATGAAATCCTTTCCGCTGGCGAGGCTCTTCACCATGGAGGCATTGCCTCCCGCCATCAACTTGAGGATTTTCACCTGGACCTCGTTGCGTCCGACTTTCAGCAGTGCCGTGTCGCCGACCTTGAACTCATGTTTTCCGCCCATTACTCATCTCCTTGGCACTTGGGTTGTTCTGTGCGGATTTCCGCGCTTCGCGACTAATAAAGCGCGACTTCCGCACATGGCAAGTCGACAAGGAGAAAAATATCGCAACTTATTCAACGAAAGGGACTTTATGAAAGAAATCACCACTTCGATCGATGACGCCGCGGCAATCATCCGTGCCATCCTGATCCGCATTTTTACCGGGAAAAGCGAGATTTATCCAAAACAGTGGAATACTTCACTGGATGTATCGCAAACCCATGCTTAACTATAACAACGTCAACAGGAAAGGACTATTATGGAAACCCGGACACAAAAAGATGAATCGGTGCGGCGGCAACTGCTGGCTCTCGCCGGGATGAGCCGTCCGCAGCTCTGCGATAAATGGCGCGACTTGTATGGGAGCGAACCGCCCAACTCCAGCCGGGAGTTTCTGCGACGGCGGCTCACCTACCGGGTCCAGGAGATCGTCTACGGCGGTCTCAATCCGGCGCTGAAGGCCGTGCTTACTCCCGATACCGCTCCCGAACGGCGGTCGCTTGCCGCACTCCGCGACGGAACGAAGATCGTCCGCGAGTGGCATGGGCGGGAATACGAGGTCACGGTGCGCGGTGAAAAATATGAGTTTCAGGGGAAACTCTACCGTTCGCTCTCCGGAGTTGCCAGAGCGATCACCGGCACGAACTGGAACGGCAATGAATTCTTCGGGATCAAAAAAAGGTGAACCGTGAAAATCGAACCGAAAAGATGCGCGATCTATACGCGCAAGAGCCACGACGAGGGCCTGGAACAGGACTATAATTCGCTGGATGCACAGCGGGATGCCGCGATGAATTACATCGCCAGTCAACGCTCCAACGGCTGGCAGGCTCTGCCGGACTCCTACGATGACGGCGGCTGGTCCGGCGGCAACATCAACCGTCCGGCGCTCCAGCGGATGATGACGGATCTCCGCGCCGGACTGATCGACATTGTGGTGGTCTATAAGATCGACCGTTTGAGCAGGAGTCTCACGGACTTCGCCGAGCTGCAGACGGAGTTCGAAAAATACGGCGTCTCCTTCGTATCGGTGACGCAGGAGATCAACACCAGCACCTCATCCGGGCGGATGATGCTCAATATTCTGATGACCTTCGCCCAATTCGAGCGCGAGGTCATCGCGGAACGCATCAGAGACAAACTTTCCGCCTCGAAAAAGAAGGGAAAATACGTCGGCGGACTGCTCCCGCTCGGCTATCGGGGCGATTCGGTGAACATGAAAATGGTCATCGAACCGGAAGAAGCGAAAATCGTCCGTCTGATTTATGACGAATATCTCCGGACTAGTTCGCCGAAGGCGGTCCAGCGGCTTCTGGAGGGAAAGGGCATCCGGGGACGGGAATGGGTGTCGAAGAAAGGACTTCGCCACGGCGGCCGTCCGCTGTCGATCGCCGTCATCCGGGACATCCTGCAGAATCCGATCTACATCGGCAAACTGCGGTATCGCGGCAAAGTTTATGATGGGGAACATGAGGGCATCATTCCGGTGAAACTCTGGGAACGGGTCCAGTCGACATTCAAGGCCAATTTCGAAAGCTGTCACCAACGGGCCGGGCGGGATTTGAAACCTTTTGCTGGGCTCATTTACTGCGGGCCCTGCAACGCGCCGATGTTCGTCGCAACCGTGACCAAGCCGAATGGTCGGCGATACCGCTATTACATCTGCCGCGTGGACGAGAAACGCGCCCATCGGGAATGTCCGCTGCATCGCGTTCCCGCCGAGACTTTGGAACAGCTTCTGCTGAACCGGATCGCGGCGCTCCTCAAAACTCCGACCATGCTGGCGAAGATCTGCGGCGGCGAACTCCGGAACGCGCTCGACACCCGGCAGGCGGGAGAGGCGCTGGAGAACATCGCAACCCTCTGGAGTGCAATGTTCCCGGTGGAGCGCTATAAACTCATCCATGCGCTCATCCAGCGGGTACTGGTCTTCGAGAATGAGGTACGGATCGTGTTCCGCGCCGAAGGCATAGCCGGTCTGCTGAAAGAGGCCGGAGCGGACTTCAGTGTTTCTTCCGGAAGCGTGGATCTGGAGTGCGTCCTGACGGTCCCCTGCAAGCTGCGGCGGCATGCCGGACAGGTGAAACTGCACTCGGCTGACGAGCAGGAAGACGGACCGCGTCTGCCGATCCAGACGGCGCTGATTCAGGCACATCAGGGGATGGAGCAGATCATCTCCGGCAAGGCGACGACCATGCGGCAGATCGCCCAGGCGTTGAACATGGATCGTTCCTTCGTGGCCCGGACGCTCCAGCTGGCGAACCTCGCGCCGGACATCGTGAAGGCGATATGGGAAAAGCGCCAGCCGGTCAGTCTCACGCTGGACAAACTCCGCCGCGGCATCCCCGACAGCTGGGAAGAGCAGCGCAAAATCTTCCTTGGGAAATAACCCCGAACCACATCCGTATCCGTCTCTCCCGGCTGGTACGGATTTTTTTATTTGCGGAAATGGGTATGCTGACGGAAGAACAGCGTGATCTCCGCTTTCAGCATTTTCCCGCCGGCGACCTTTAATCCCATGTCCGTAAACTCGGCATCGGAAGCATCAAAATCGTATCCGTTCAGGTCAAGGAAAATGAGCGCGGCCATCGCACCGACCCGCTTGTTTCCATCCACGAAAGGATGATTTTCAACAAGGTGATAGAGATAGGCCGCCGCCATTTCAAGGATGGTCGGATGAAGATACTCTCCACTGAAGGTGGCGGACGGTATCCCGGTCACGGATTTCAGGAGTTCAATATCGCGGAGATCTTCGCCCCCGCCGAAATGCTCAATTTGACAATCATGGATTTCAATGATCTCCGCAAAAGTCAGGAACAGCGGTTCATGCTTCACTTGGCAAGTTCCTCAAAGGATTTTGCATAGTGCTTGCCGACTTTTTCCATCGATTGACGGAAACGGGTATGTCGGGTCGCGTCTTTGACCGGCGTCAGAATCAGGGCTTTCCCATCCGTTACCACCTCAAAAGCAGTATCGGCGGCAGCTCCGAGCAGGTCAAGGATCGGACGCTCGATCACCAGCGCGGCACTGTTGCCGTGTTTCGTCAAAGTTTTGATCCTTGTCGCCTCCGCGTATTTTGTTACAATATTGTTGATATCAAGATACACCATCAGGCAGTAAAAGTTAAGTGATATTTTGAAAAAATCATCTTGGGAAAGAAAACAGCGTTTCCGATTTTAAGTCGACATGTCGACCTGATTCCGGATAACAGCAGGGCGCGTCCCGGCGATTTTTCGCACTTATTGAAAAAACGGGCAGCATAGGTTTTTGCAAACCGGGGTTGGAAGTTGAACTCAAAATCGGAGGGGGTCAAGTCCCCCTCTTAATCTGAAAAAGTTAGAGGATCTCCCGATTTTAGAGAAAGACGGGGTTTTCGCACCTCTCTGATTGCACTCCAAAAAGAGGGGTTGAGCTCGATTTTCGGGGCGGAACGACAATAAAAAAGGCAACTCGTCGGAGTTGCCGGAAAAGTCATGGTGGAGTATAGGAGACTTGAACTCCTGACCCCCACACTGCCAGTGTGGTGCTCTAGCCAACTGAGCTAATACCCCTTGGATAGCTCTTAATATACACCCCTCTCAAGAAAAAGCAAACGCTTTTCTGAAAAAACAAACAGGAAAACAAAAATCCAGCAGCCCAAAACTGGAAAAAATCAATTCCCTCCCTGCTTCTTCTGGTCGAGCCGCTTCTCCAGCCAGAGAGAAATCTTCTCGCTGAGCAATTCAAAATCGTTTTCAATATCCCCAACCCGCAGATCCAGATCTGAAATCTCATCTTCCTCCAGAACCGCATCCCGGTTGAGAAGAGAGAGCGTTTCAAGAATCGACCGATGCAGATGGATCATTCCATCCTTCAACTCCTCCGGCGGCTTCGAACTTCCGCCGTGCTCCAGAATCACCGCGGACAACTCGATCCGCCGGTCCGTCAACTCCAGAAGACGCTGACGAAGAGGCGCTTTCAGCGAATCCAGATTATGACTGTAATGATCCGCCGTCAACTCCCACAGCTCCTCCAGAAGATTCAAGTATGCGGCCTCCTGCGCCTCGTCCGTGAAGACAAAACGGATCAGATCTTCATGGATCCGTTCAAATTCCGCAAAGGATTCCGCTCCATTGGCAATGGAATCCAGCATATAGGCCTGAACCTCCGTTTCGGAGACCGGAGCGTGGATCTCGTGCAGAATCGCATCGATGGACTCCATCGTACCGCGCGAGGCGGAAAAATCGTTCGGCGACATGTCTCCAAACGGCGACTCCTCCTCTTTCCCTTCCGCATGGTCATGCTCTCCGCAGGAACAGGCGGAAGAGTGCACATGTCCTTCTCCGGGACCGGAAGACGAATGAGAATCGCCGATGTCTTCCAGATCGTCATTGGAAATCAGCGTCCACTCCGAACCGTCGCGACGGAACGAGATGGAGCGCATCATATTCTGATACAGGTCGATCGACGGCCCCGGAAGACGACGGAGATCATTCCCGGAAGACGCCGCATAAACATACGCATATTCAATCTGTTCATGGATCTCCAGAGAATCCTTGTAATCGGAACAGACTGCGGCCAGAGCCGTTTCAAACTTGTCGATCCAGCGCTTGATCTCCGTCGGGGTCGGGGCATCGATGCGGGAAACATGCGACACGTTCCAGCGGCCATCCGCCCAGGATTCAATCTCAAACCGGAGAAAATCGCCGCTCCGGAACCCCGTTCTCTGATAAAATTCGGAAAAGTCAAACGCCTCCAGTCTCACCATCACCGCGTCGTTAAGACCATTGCAGCGGCGGATCGCCTCATAATTTTCCTGCGACTCCGCAACCAGCATATCCACCGTCCCGGACGGCCCAAGCATGAAAAACAGATCCGCCACCTCTCCGAATGCGGTCTTCACCTCCGTCAGTCCGAACGGTTCCGCAATCCCCCCGCCGGAAATCTCCAGTTCGTCCGCATACAGCTCCGCCGGATGAAACGGCTCCAGACGCGCCGCCGGAAGAAAAATCCCATGCTCCAGTTCAAACGGACGCGGTTTGCAGAAGATCACCGTCCCATGGAAGAAACGGTCCAGAATATAATACAGATCCGAGGAGTGTTTCCGAACGACAAATTCACAGGAATCCAAAATGTTGCAGATGCGCCGGAGCGTGTTTTCCCTCTCCTCCCCGCTCGACTGGGGATCCAGTTCCGCCGCCAGCTCCTCCGCATCGAAGCACTCCTGCTTCGACTCCATGACAAATTTCATGACCGCGCATTCCAGTTGATCGTAGCTCAGCATACGACTCCCCTCCTTCTTTTTCGATCTTAAAATGCGGAAAGATTCATCCGCGCCAGCTTCCGGTGCAGAAAATCGGTGATTGCGGCATCCAGTTCCGCCTGTTCCCAGGTCCGCATCGTTTCAATCTCGTACGCATCGGCAAGATCGAACTCGCCGCTGCGGAGGCGGTTCAGACTGTGCAGACAGGCTCCGCAGCCGAGTTTCTCTCCGATATCCGCACACAATGTCCGCACATACGTTCCCTTGGAGCAGGAAACGACAAAGTCCGCATACGGCATCTCCACCCGCGTCACATCGATGGAATGGATGGTGACCGGAAGAGGATCACGCTTCACTTCGATTCCCTTCCGCGCCAGATCGTAAAGACGTTCGCCGTCCTTTTTCTTTGCGGAAACCATCGGCGGCGTCTGAAGAATATCCCCGACAAAGGAAGCGAACGCATCCTTCAGCATCTCTTCCGTGATGCCGTCATACGATGCCGTCCGGATCACCTCTCCGTCGAGGTCCTGCGTATCGGTCTCCGTCCCGAGCAGGAGCCGCCCCGCATAGACCTTGTTTTCTCCGCTGAATTTTTGACTGAGCTTCGTGAATTTTCCCAGCACGATCACCAGCAGTCCGGTCGCGGAAGGATCCAGTGTCCCGCAGTGGCCGACCTTCGGCACATTGAACCGGGAGCGGATGAATCCCACCACATCGTGACTGGTCCATCCGGCAGGCTTGTTGACAAGAAGAACGCCGCTTCGTTCAAACGGCGGAAGACGATGCTTACCGGGATTGTTTCTCATGTTCCTTCAATTCCATTTCGACCTGTTGCAGTAAAATTTTCTCCGCTTCATCGGCTCTCTTTGCCGGAATGAATCCGCCGGCGGCCATCTCGTGTCCGCCGCCGTTGAGACGCCGTGCAATCCGTCCCGCCGAATACGGCGCGTTTTTTGCGCGGAGCGAAAGTTTGTATCCCCCGTTTTCCGGACGCAGCACGGCGGCAAACTCCACGCCCGCGATGTTGCGTGGAATTTCGATCAGCGATTCCGTGTTGCGAACCTCGACTCCGAAACGATTCAGAACCTCCGGATCCAGCACGATCCACGCGAAACGCCCCCCCAGCGCCGTCTTCAGATGCTTCGATCCGAGCTCCGCTTCCAGACGGACCAGGTTTTCCGGACGCGAACTGAATGCCGAAAGAATGATCCGGTGATGATCCGCCCCCAGATCCAGCAGATCCGCGGCCGCACGCAGTGCCGCGGCATCGGTGTTGTCGAACCGGAAACAGCCGCTGTCGGTAATCAGCCCCAGCAGAAGACGGGTCGCATTCTCTGCGGAAATGTGAAATCCGGCCTCGCGGAACAGCGAATACAGCTCCTGTGCGGTGGCTGCCGCGGAAGGATTCAAAAGCGTCAGCGTGCCGAAGTGCTCATTGTCGGGATGGTGATCGACATTGATGACCGTCGGACAGTTGTCGATCGGATATCCCGCTGCCGCGATCCGTTTGCTGTTGGAACAGTCCACAACAAGGAAAACATCCGCCGCGATCCCCTCTCCCGATGCAACAATCCCCTCCTTCGGCAGAAACGACGCATAAAAATCAGGAACCGGGGAAGGCAGAATCCCATACGCATGAAATCCGTTGTCGCGCAGGATTCCAAGAGCCGCGCTGAGCGAACCGATCGCATCTCCGTCGGGCCGTTCGTGGGTTGCAATCAGAATCCGTTCCGCCGTGCGCAGTGCCGCAAGAAACGCGGAATCCATCAGCGCTCCCCCTCTTCTTCTTCAAGAGAGCGAAGAATATTGAGCACCCGGTCCCCCTCCTCCAGATTCCGATCCGGAGTAAAACGGAGAACAGGCGTATATTTGAGAATGATCGTTCCTGCGATCCGTTTCTGAATCAGGGCGCGTTTGCTTTCCAGGAGCTTCATGACCTCCCGTTCCGCGGTCGGCCCGCCTCCATAGACGCTCACATACACCGTCGCATTTTTCAGGCAGGACGAGCACTGAACCTTGGTAATCGAAATCAGAGTCCCAGTCCGTGCGATGTTCTCTTTTTCCAGTATCAGAGCGATTTCCCGTTTGAGGATCTCGTTCACGCGTGCAATTCGGTCGGGTGCAAAAGCCATCCGCATTCCTCCTGTTCCGGTATCCGGGACGCAGTCTGCGCAAACGCGCAGACCTCTCTCCGGCTCTTGTGTTACAGCGACGCCTTTTTCAGTTCAATATCGTAAATCTGAATCACGTCATTGACATCGAAATCTGCGAAGTTGTCCAGCTTGATTCCGCACTCGAGTCCCTGCTTCACTTCGCGGACATCATCCTGGAAACGGCGCAGGGAACGCACCTCTCCATTGAAGATCAGTTCGCCGCGGCGGAACACCCGCGCCTTCGCGCCGACCTTCACGACGCCCTTCTCCACCACGCATCCGCAGACCTTCGGTCCTTTGGAGAGCTCGAAAATCTGCAGAATCTTTGCCACTCCGAGTTCCTTTTCCCGTTTTTCGGGCTCCAGGCGCCCGGTCAGCGCATCGGTGATATCCTCGATCAGCTCGTAGATGATGCTGTAAAGACGGATCTCCACATTTTCCTTCTTCGCCAGAGCGTTCACGCCCGGATTCACGCGGACATGGAATCCGACTACAATTCCGTGCGACGACGCGGCAAGCAGCACATCATTCTCCGTAATCGCACCGACTCCGGAATGCACCACGTTGATCGAAATCTTATCGGACGGCAGCTTCTTGAACGACTCTGCAATCGCCTCGCACGATCCATTCACATCCGCCTTCAGCACCACGCAGAGCGACTGTTTCTTGTCCGACTCCATCTTGCTGAAGAGATCCTCCAGACTCGTTCCGGACGCGTTGCTGTGCAGCAGCTGCTCTTCCCGTTTCTTCTCCGCCCGCTCTTCCGCGAGCTCCTTGGCGTGGTGTTCGGAGGAGCAGACCACCAGACGTGTTCCGGCTTCCGGCACGCCGCTCAGCCCCGCCACCTTGACCGGGGTTCCGGGTCCGGCGGATTTCACACGCTGCCCCCGGCAGTCGGTCAGATTCTTCACTTTGCCCCAGTACTCTCCGCAAAGGATCGGGTCCCCGATCTTGATCGTACCGTTTTTCACCACGATATTGGCGGTCGGCCCGAATCCCTGCTCCAGCTGGGATTCCAGAACATATGCCATTCCCGGACGTTTCGGATTCGCCTTCAATTCCAGCATCTCCGCTTCCAGAAGAATGCGTTCGAGCAGATCCTGAATTCCCTCTCCGGTCTTGGCGGAGACGCGGATCGCCGCGACATTGCCGCCCCAGTCCTCCGACGTCAGATTGTTCTGCTGCATATGAAGCAGGACCTTGTCCGCATTGGCATCCGGCAGATCCATCTTGTTGATGGCCACGATAATCG
>ERZ824600.3376-NODE-3376-length-15346-cov-3.587862_pt1 | contig 15346 bp, 16 predicted proteins | sample MGYA00519933_ERZ824600 | MGnify/ENA primary metagenome ERZ824600 (study PRJEB31778, sample SAMEA3449178) | human gut metagenome | biome: human gut; feature: human-associated habitat; material: faeces | place: United Kingdom | collected 2010/2012 ... | reverse complement strand
TGGTTTCAGACCTTTTGACCCTGACATCATAAATTATAGTTTATTTTTTCTGTCTTCTCAACCTGTCTGTACTGAAGATATTCTAAAAATCTCTGTACCGCAGGCTGTGCTGTCTTCCTGCTTCTCATCGCCAGTCCGATATTCCGGTATGCCGGGATTTCCAGCTCTCTTGCCACGATCCTGTAGGGAATCCTCTTCAGGATCAGTTCCGGCAAAACACTGATCCCGAGTCCGCCCTCCACCATAGCCATGATGGCATAGTCATCCCACGTTGTAAAATGTACTTTTGGTGTCAGGTGACTTCTTTCAAAAATTTCCGAAACTTCTGCTTTTGCTCCTTTTTCCAACAGCATAAACGGTTCCTCGCATAAAGCACTCACCGGAATTTTCCGATATTCAGCAAGCGGATGTCCTTCCGGGAGTACGCCGGTCTGTTCATAAATCTCCCGTTCGAAGCGCTGAAACTGTGCGCATTCCGGCGTGATCGCGTCATATCGATCCGTTACGCGAGCGGAGGTCAGCGAGATCCATCCATCCGCCGCTTCCGTCAGCACCGCAATCAGCCGGAAGCTCCCTCCGTCCCGCTCCGGGACGGCGAAAAACGAAGCCAGATTCCAATCGTCCTTCCGCACCGCCTCCACCAACACGCGGCGGAACTCCTCCACCGGCAGCAGCGGAAGCGACGAGAGGGGTGCAGCTCCCGGATTCTTCCATCTCAAAAATCTCTTTTCCATCCGTCACAACGCTCCCTGATTGAACAGCACCGTCAGCGCGCACCCTGCCGCGAGAGCCAGAATCAGCGCAAGAGCCGGCACGAAGCAGAGTCTCTCCGCTTCCGGAATTCTCTTCTCCTCCGGTCTGGCCACGCCCTCCGGCCCCATGCACATTTTCAGAGCCGCCATCGTCATTCCGGCGAAGACCGCGAACAGCAGGAACAGCACCAGCGCGCCGAACCAGAGTCCGGACTCCTGCACCAGCAGATACTCCGTCACGAACAGCGGCGACGGCGGAGTTCCGCAGATCAGCAGCACCGCCGCGATCCAGAGCACCGCATTGCGCGGCATCGTTCCAAGCAGTCCCCCGACCCGGTCAACCGAACGGGTTCCGCACGCCAGAAAGAAATTTCCCGCAAGAAGAAACAGCGTCATTTTAAGAATCGAATGTCCGCAGAGATGCAGGAAACTGATGCTCTCCAGTCCGCATCCCCACAGCAGAGCGGCGAGTCCCATGTGCTCCACGCTGGAATACGCGAGCATCCGTTTGAAATCGCTCTGACGGATGATGAAGAACGCCGCCACCACCAGCGAGAGGATTCCAAGCGCGGTCAGCAGCTCGTTGCAGAACGGACGCACCCCCTCCGGCGCGATCTGGCAGAAACGGATCACCGCCAGAAATGAACAGTTCAGCAGCGAACCGGAAAGCAGAGCCGAAACCGTTGCCGGCGCTTCGCTGTGCGCATCCGGCAGCCAAGTATGGAACGGAGCGAGCCCCGTCTTAGTTCCATATCCGGCAAGGATCAGCACGAATGCGGCCTTGAACCAGTCATCGGGGAAGGCGGCGGAACAGGCGGCCAGATCGGACATGCTCAGACCTGCGGCCCCGGCCGCGCGGGCCGAAACGGCCGTCAGCATGGTCCCGAGCAGCGCGAATCCGATCCCGACCGAGCAGATCAGCAGATATTTCCACATGGCCTCCAGAGAACGGCCGGACCGGTGCAGGAGAATCAGCGGAGCGCTGACCAGCGTGGTGGCTTCCACCGCGACCCAGAGCAGACCGAAATTGCGGGCAGTAATCACCAGAGTCATCGTGGCGAGGAATCCCAGCAGACACGGCAGATGGAAGTGTTCCCGGAACAGCCCGGATCCGTTTTTCCCCTCTGCGACCGACTCCAGAACCGTATGCAGGGCGACGAACAGGAACAGAAGAGAAGTCACCATCAGGAAAATCATCCCCGCATCGTCCAGTCCGATCCACTCCTGTCCGTTCCATCGGAAGGAGCTCATGGCGGGCGGCAGCGTTACGCAGCAGACCGTCAGCCCCGTATGGACGCATGCGCTCAGCAGAAGCAGAATCCGTGCGGAGTTTTCCCGGCGGATCCGCCAGGCCGCAACGGCCGCCGCAAGCGGAAGAAGAATCAGCAGCAGCGCGATCATCGGTTTGTCTCCTCCATGGACGGTGCCTCCCCGGAGCTGTTCCAGTCGCCGAGTTTGTTGAGCCGGTCGGAATCGATGTGTTCGAATTCCCGGCTGATCTGGAACACGGCGATCCCCATGATGAAGACCAGCACCAGCACATCCAGCAGAATGCCGAGTTCGACGACAAGTCCGTATTCGAGCGTCATTCCGCTTCCGAAAATGGTGATTCCGTTTTCAAAGACCAGGAATCCGATGGTCTGCGTGATCGCCTTCCGGCGGGCGACGATCAGGAACAGCCCGATCAGCACGGTCGAGAACGCCACCGGAACCGACAGCAATGAGACCGAATGCTCCGTCAGCTCCAGTCCGCGGCAGAAGAAGAACGCCCCACCCATGATCCCCAGCGCGATCAGCACGGAGACCGGATATCCGACCAGCGGCTCCAGCTCCCGGCAGACGTGCGCCGACCGCATCGTCCGCGCCAGCAGATACGGCAGCACCACCGCCTTGATTCCGACATTCACCACCACCGCCGCAATCAGTTCCGCATGCGGCAGAGAGCTCCACTGCCAGATTGCCAGCGGCAGCAGCCCCACCAGCAGTCCCTGCACCGCCACCAGCCGGATGCAGTGCAGCAGACGGCTCGCCGCCGCCAGAAACAGATCCAGCGCCAGGAACGCCACAAACAGTATTTCCGTCAGTCCCGTCATTCTCCTCAAACCTCCCCGCCCTCGAACACGAGCAGCAGCACCATTGCGATCAGCACCAGTCCGAGAGCGGCCAGAAGCATCTGCGGCACCTTCCGGAAACGGAAGCGCGCCATCACCGACTCCACGCATCCGACCGCCCCCGCGATCAGGAACACCGTGCAGAAGTAGACCGGCACTCCGCTCAGACCGGCGAAACATCCCGCCGGCAGCAGCGCCGTCGCCAGAAACGAGGCGAACATCCACAGTTTCAATGCCGCGGCATACTGCATCAAAGCCAGATCGGGTCCGCCGACATCGAGAATCATCGCTTCATGAATCATCGTCAGCTCCAGATGGGTCTCGGGATCGTCGAACGGCACGCGGCAGCATTCGGAGAGCATCACGATGAACAGCGCCAGTCCCACCAGCAGCAGCGACGTTCCGCTGACCGTCCACGCGGCGCTCCCCATGCTGTTCAGCATTCCGCTGAGGGAGAACGACCCGGAAAGCATCACAAAAAACGCCGCCGCGCCCAGCAGGACCATTTCGGCGAACGCGGAGAACTGCATCTCGCGGGAGGCCCCCATCCCTTCGAAACTGGAACCGGTGTCGAGAGCTCCGAGCACCATTGCCACCCGGGCCGATCCGAGCAGATAGAAGAACAGCAGCACATCTCCCCCGAACGCCAGCGGAGAGTTGCACAGCGCACACGGCAGAAACAGCAGGGCGCACAGCAGAGATGCCAGCACGCAGAGCGGCATCAGACGCACCAGCCCGGCGGATGTGGACGAATACACGCTCTCCTTGCGCAGCAGTTTTGCCAGATCGAAATAGAGCTGCAGAAGACGCGGCCCCTTTCTTCCGGCGAAGAACGCCTTCACCCTGGCGATCACCCCCGGCAGCAGCGGGCACAGGATCAGGGAGAGCGTGATTCCGGCACCCCAGATGAAGTCGTTGAGATAGGCGTAATCCGGACTCATGGGACCCTCTCCTCCATCGGGACGCTCCTTTTATCTCCCGTTTCCGTCTCCTCTCCGCTCCGGAACAGGAATCCCCATCCCAGCATGGCGAGCATCGCCAGCACCATCACCAGCAGATAGAAATGCAAATACCCGGACTGGAAGCGATGAATCCGGTCCGCCGCCTTTCCGGTCAGGAGAAACAGCGGGCGCCAGAATCCGCGTTCCACGGGATCCCCGGTCTCGCAGTGGTACTCCGCATCGACCGGGAACAGACCTTCCGGACGCCGGATCTTCCGGTCCGGACGCAGAATTCCGGAAAAGAACTCCGTCAGCGGCTGAACCAGAGCGCTCCCGGTATATTCCATTCGCGCGGTCGGTTCAGCGAATCCGCAGTCCCAGGTCGGCCGGATCCCATTTTTCCGACCGTTCGGGAGGGTCAGGCGGTAGATCAGCAGTCCGGCGAACAGCAGCACGACCAGACCGGAAAAGAGCGCAAGATGCTCCATCAATCCGGCAAGACGGAACATTTCCGTCTCCACCGCCTCCATCGGGAAACCGGAGAAGTGCTGGATCAGCGGCGTGAAACTCCGGCAGACGAACGGGGCCCCGGCGATCATGCCGAACGCGAGGATCATCAGACCGACCGGAGCAGACCGCATTTCCGCGGAGACCTCCCGGCTCTCCGCAGCCTCCCGGGAACGGGGTTCGCCGAGAAAAACCCCTCCGGACGCCTTGACGAACACTGCGGCGGCGAGCCCTCCCGTCAAAGCCAGCACAATCACCGTCAGCACCGATCCCGCGAACAGCGCGCCTCCTCCGGACGCGATTCCCGAAAACGCCGCCAGATAGATCAGAAATTCCGCAAGAAACCCGTTGAAAGGCGGCAGTCCGCTGATGGAAAGGGAGGAGAAGAGGAACGTACCCCCGGTCCAGGGCATCCGCTTCAGGAGTCCGCCGAGGCGATCCATGTTCAGCAGACCGGTCGCCCGAAGCACCGATCCCGCGCAGAGGAACAGTCCTCCCTTGAGCAGCGCGTGGTTGAGAAGATGCAGGAACGCTCCGGCCAGTCCGGACACCGTCATAACCAGATCTCCGTGTTCGACGCCGAGGAACCCGAGTCCGAACCCGATCCCGGCGATTCCCATATTTTCAACGCTGGAGCAGGCGAGCAGTCCCTTCAGATTCTGCCGGGCGAGCGCGAACAGCACCCCTCCGAGCGCGCCGGCGAGACCGGCACAGAGGAAGATCCATCCGAACGTCCCGACCGGGCCGTCGGAACTGACCAGCATCCGCAGAATCCCGTAGAATCCGAGATTGATCATTGCCCCCGACATCAGAGCCGAGACCGGCGCCGGCGCGGCGGGATGCGCCTCCGGGAGCCAGACATGCAGAACCGGGAATCCGGCCTTCAATCCGAACCCTGCCATTCCGAGCACGATCACCGCGCTCAGGAATGCGGGCGGCGCGTTGTCGGACGCTCCATAGACAAACATCAGGATCAGCAGCGCCGCTCCGGCCTGACAGGAGAGCAGATAGATCCATGCCGCGCGAAGAGTCTCCTTTTTTCTCCATTCGAATGCCACGAGGGCAAAACTCATCACCCCCATCAGCTCCCACGCGCAGAGGAATTCGACCGGTGTGACCGCCAGAGCGACCCATGTCATTGCCGCGAGCGTGAAATTGAAGAAGGTCCAGAACCGTCCCCGATTCCGCTCCTCGCGCAGATAGCCGACCGCGTGCAGCGCGGCGAAAGCTCCGATCACAAAAACCGGCAGCAGAAAAAGCGCGGACAGCGCATCAAAGGAAAAAGAGAGTGTCCAGACCGTCTCCTGCACTCCATCCCGACCTTGAAAGAGAGCCGGCAGAGCTCCGGCCAGTCCGCATACGCACCCGGCCATGGCGGTCCCGACTCCGATCCGGACCGCATACATATTCCGATGCGGCAGAAGAAGAGTTCCCGCTCCGCCCGCGGCGAACAGAATCATGGCGATCAGAATCTGGATCAAGAGGACCTCCCGTTGTAAAAAAAGTTTTTTAAATTACACCATTTTTCCCGTTTTTCAACGGGAAATTTTCTTTTTTCCACCATCTTTCCCGGACGGCGGAATCTGAAAAACGACAATTTTCCCCGGAGACTCCTCAGGAAATCCGGAACGCGGGTTGACTTCCGGATAGGGAAACGGTATATTACCCGTTCTTGACACGGAGGATTTTCATGCCGAATGCCATCACCACACATCCGGATGCGGAACGTCTTGCCGCCGCCTGTGTTCTCAGCACGGTCGGGGGGTTCCTGGATATTTACACCTATCTTTTCCGCGGCCATGTTTTTGCCAATGCGGTCACGGGCAATATGGTTCTGTTCGGCTTTACGCTGGCGGAGAGGAACTGGGAGGGGAGCTCGCGATACCTGCTGGCGATTCTGTTTTACGCGCTGGGCGTGTTCACGGCGGAAATGGTCCACAACCGCCTTCCGGCCAGCCGGAGAATCTCGTGGAATCAGACGGTGATTCTGCTGGAGATTGCCTGTCTGCTTCCGGTTTTCTTCATTCCGTGCGGGGAATTTGATTTCATCGTCAACTCGCTGATTTCGTTTGTCTGCGCGCTTCAGGCTCAGACGTTCCGCCGGGTTCACGGTCTTCCATTCGCCTCGACGATGTGCACGGGAAATCTGCGAAGCGGAACGGAAGCCTTTTTTCATTTCTGGCTTGCACGGGACTCCCGGGAGCTGCGGAAATCCCTCCACTACTACGGCGTCATCATCTGCTTTGTCGCGGGTGCGCTGTTCGGGACTCTGCTTCTGCGGGAATTTGGTCTATCCCTCTTTTTCCTTGCGCCGGCGGGTCTGTTTGCGGCCTTTCTTCTGATTACGCCGAAGCGGCGGCTTGCGCTCTGGCGGCGTACGGTGAAACGGCTTTACCGTCGATCGAAACGGGAACAGCCCGATGCGCCGTCCCGCTGAGGACCCCGCCAGAAAAACAGAGAATTTTTCAGCGGAAAAGCTGCGATTTTCCATTTTTGGAATTTGTAAAACCGACCGGGAACGTGTACCTTTGCAAAAACAGTTTGTCAACCCAGGAAAAACAGGACAGGAAGGATGCTGACCAGAACATTTTCCGGAGCAATCGCGGGAATCGACGCCGTTGCGGTGGAGGTGGAAGTCAATGCCAGCGGACGCGGAGAGGAATCGTTTGTGGCGATTGTCGGGCTTCCGGATCCGGCGATCCGGGAGAGCCGGGACCGGATCAAATCTGCGCTGAACGCCTGCGGATTCGGGCATCCGCAGGGACATACGCTGGTGAATCTGGCTCCCGCGGATATGAAGAAGGAGGGGGCGGCGTTTGATCTGCCCATTGCGCTCTCTCTGATTGCGGCGACCGGGGGAATCGCACGGGATGCTCTGGAATCGGCAATGATCGTGGGGGAACTTTCGCTGGACGGGACGGTCCGTGCGGTGAAGGGATGCCTTCCGGTGGCGCTGCTGGTCCGGAGACTTGCGCCGCGCATCCGGACGTTGATTGTGCCGGCGGGGAATTCGTCGGAAGGAGCGGTGGCGGCGGATTCGGTCCGGGTCTTTGCGGTGGGATCGCTTCCGGAGGCGGTGGCGGCGCTCCGCGGGGAGGCGCTTCCTCTTGCGGGAGGGTCGTCGTCGCTGTTTGCGGAACCCGACTGGGACCGGATGCCGGATTTTGCCGACGTCAAGGGGCAGTTCCTCGCCAAACGGGCGCTGGAGATTGCGGCGGCGGGCGGACACAATGTTCTGTTTGTCGGACCGCCGGGAACGGGGAAATCGATGCTGGCCAAACGTCTGCCCGGCATTCTTCCGCCGATGACAGAGGAGGAGACGCTGGACACCAGCCGGATTTACAGCGTGCTGGGACTTCTGGGATCGGAACATCCGCTTCTGCGGAACCGGCCGTTCCGGGCGCCGCACCACACGGTCAGCGATGCGGGACTGCTGGGAGGAGGAACCAACCCGCAGCCGGGGGAGATCAGTCTGGCTCACAACGGCGTCCTGTTTCTGGATGAGCTGCCGGAGTTCAAACGCAGTGTGCTGGAGACGCTTCGCCAGCCGATTGAGTCGGGAGTGGTGACGATCAGCCGGGCGTCCGGGAGTTTTGATTTCCCCTGTGAGTTCATACTTCTTGCGGCGATGAATCCGTGTCCGTGCGGTCACTACGGGGACCGGATGCACACCTGCCGCTGCGGACAGAGACGGATTCAGGATTACCGGGCGAAAATTTCAGGACCGCTGCTGGACCGGATCGATCTTCATGTGGAAGTGTCGTCGCTGACGGACAACGAACTGCTCCATGCGCCGGCGGGCGAAACCAGTGCGCAGATCCGCGCCCGGGTGATCCGGGCGAGAGAGCGGCAGAAGGAGCGGTTTTCCGGCAGACCTGCTGTCCGCTGCAACGCCCGGATGGAACCGTCGGATCTTGCCCGCTTCTGCGCCATCCAGTCGGAGGCGAAAGCGCATCTGCGTCATACGATCAACGAATTCGGTCTGAGTGCGCGGGCCTACGACCGCATTCTGCGGGTGGCCCGTACCATCGCCGATCTGGACGGAGCGGAGCAGATCGCCTCCGACCATATTTTTGAAGCGGTCAACTATCGTTCTCTTGACCGGAGACTCTAGAAAAAAAAGGATTGCACTTCATGTCCATGATACCCCTTCTCGTCAAACCGCTGATCAAAACGGAAATCGACAAGCAGATCAACCGCTGCATCGCCATGCTGGCCGGAGAACTGGACCACCGGTCGCTGATGCTGAAACTGAACGTGGATATTACCGATCTTGTCCTGACCCTTGCGACGAGCAGCCCGTTCGGGCTCTCGGAAGAGAACGTCAGAACGGAGCACCACAACGGCTACTCCTGGACCGAAACAACCGGCGACGGGAAAAAAGAGAGTTTTCTCAATGCCCCCGGCCATGTTTCCCTGGAGGATTTCCACTGTTCGGGCACCCTCCGTCTGAACGATCTCCATCTGGAACAACAAGTTCTTGGAATGCGCATCCGACTCACCGGTCTCTCCTTCCGCTTCCAGCTGACCGGAACTCTTGCGTACTGATCTTCTCTTCCCTGAAAAAGAAAATAAAACGGCATCCCATCCGCGGGGAACACGCGAAAAGGATGCCGTTTCTTTACAGAGAAAAGTCGGAAATGAAAAAACTTATGCAGCTTCGGTTTTTGCGACCGGAACCACGGTTGCGGCAACCGGTTGCGCCGGAACCGCGGCAGCCGGAGCTGCGGAAACCGGAGCGACACTCTTTTTCGATTTTGTCTTTTTCGAAGGCCAGAAGATTGCCAGCGCAATTCCGCCGGTCATAAGCATTGTAAATCCGAAAAAGCTGAAAGCCGTCACATATTCCTGAGGAGTCATAATCTGAGATCCTTTCCTGATTATTTCATGCTGATACACACTGCATGCGGGAACGGACCATCCGTTCCGGATGCGGAGACAGGGAGTATGCTTCCGCGAACGTGAATTTGAGCGGAAGACAACTTGTGTTTTTCAGCAGAGCGGACCTGCGCGAATCGGCAGAACCGTCTTTAAAAGGATCTGAAAACGAGATGACGCAGTCAATACGTCATAAGGCAGTCTTTGCGGGGAGAGCAGTCTCTGCGGTTCAACAGACCAGATCGGCAACGGAGAGCAGAGTTCCCTGCAGTGCTGGAATCTCTGCTGATTCCCCGGACGGAGCTGGATCCGCTGGACCAGACGCGAGACATTCAAGCGAGTGGATGGACTGGAATCGGAAGAGAGACGGTTGTCCGTGTTCCGGATTGCATTGTCTCCCATTCCATGCTGGAAGACTGCCGGGATCCACTCCTCATCCTCCTGGCTTTCCGGGAACGAGATCCCGGCCGACAGCGCGCAAAGCGATGCAAAGACAAAAAAGAACACACTCAGCAGGGAGAACAGAATTTTCCTTCTCCCTTCCCGTTCCGTGCCGGCATGATCCGGCGAGTGTGTCGAATCCATTCGCATCTGAAGCGCCTCAAGATTACATTTTGGCAATATAATAGCATATCAAAGAGTAAAATTCAAGTTTTCCGGATTTCCGGACAGGCAGATTTTTCTGAAAAAAACGCCGGGGGCGTGCCGGGAGACCATGCGCTTCCCCGGCGGGAGAACGGATTTTACCGGCTTCCGGGATCGGAGTTCCCGCAGAGCATGGACTTCAGAAACGCCGGATATGTTTCCCCTTCCGCGGTTCCGGCGCCGGACATATATTGTCCGTATGTGATGCTGTCGCCGAGACAGGCGACGCGTGCGGTGTTCCACCTCTTTTTTTCTGCAAGGATTCCGGCAAGCAGCTCCGCAATCCGGCGATACCCGTTCCGATTCGGATGCAGTCCGTCGCGCCACGGACTGTTCCGCGGATTGGTCAGATAGGAGTCCTCCGCATGAAGATCCCGTTCCAGAAACGGAGGGACAAGATCCAGAAGCGGGATTCCCTGCTCTCCGGCCAGTTCTTTCAGCATCCGGCGGAATGCCTCCATCCGCTGTTCCGGTCCCGAAGTGCCGTAGGCTTCGATCGAATGACGTTCCAGAAGAAGATCCGAACAGAACGGCGGCGGAGTCATCAGCAGAAAGTCCGAACCGGCCTTCCGCAGCTCCTCCAGAATCGTCCGGATATTCCGACCGCTCTCCTCCGCGGGAATCAGGGCATGGGAGTTGCATGTGTCGTTCGTCCCGCACAGCAGGATCGTCAGGGTCGGACGGAATGCGAGCGCCTGCGGCAGCTCCTCCCGCAGAATTCTTGCTGTATTAGCACCGGGAATTCCGAAATTTTTCACGTCCATTGCAGTTTCCGTCCTTCTTCTACTTCTGTAAATCAGTTCTCTTCGTCCATCTCATGAACATCGACGATTCTGCCCTGGAAATCGCTGACGATCTCCTGCACCAGCGGAACTTCCTTCACTTCGCCGATCAGCTCCTCAACGCTCTTCCGCTTCCCGAGCAGACGGTTGATATCCAACTCCTCTGCCGCAGGTTCCTCAGACTCCTCCGTTTCCGTCTCCGCAAGACTGCCGAAACTCTCCCGAGTCACCCCGGACGGCGACATCTGCGGAGCATCCACCTTCTCCGTTCTCCCCCTTTCCGCTCTCACCGGTTCGGGTGCAGATGGAGAACGTTCCTCCTTCGGGATGTCTGTTTTCTTCCTCTCCTCCAGATGGTCCTCCGCCGGATGCGGCATGGCCGCCGGTTTCTCCGGAGGCATCGGCGATGCGGATTCCGCCGGAGGGACCGGCTTCTTCTCCGGTTCCGGCAAACTTTCAGTTCCCCCCGAATGGCTGGCAGAAGCGGGAACAGCCGGAGGGACCGGCTTCTTCTCCGGTTCCGGCATCTTTCCTGCCTCTTCCGCAGGTCTGGCAGAGACCGGAACAGCCGGAGGGGCCGATACGGAGGTTTGCAAAATCACCTGAGGCGGAGGAAGAGTCACATAAGCGGGCACCGCGTTCAGGGGGGCCAGTTCGCCGTTTTTGCGGATGTAGTTGAGGCGTGCGATCAGATCGTCGGCCTGTACGGCGTGAGCGAGGCGCATGGCTTTCAGGAGCAGCGTTTCGATAAAGATCTGCTTGTTGATCGCCTCCCGGAGAAGGAAACCGGTTCCGGAGAGCTGTTCGAGCAGACGCTGAACGCAGTCCGGCCGGGTGAGGGAGGCCAGGGACGCGCAAAGCCGGATCCGTTCGGGATTCTCCTCCAGCACGGCGGAAGGATCGGGAAGGATGGCACACATCAGCACGCCGCGGAGCCAGCCGAGGATCTCATCGAAGAGCAGTTCGAGATTTTTCCCGGCGGATGCGAACTTGTAGACCGCGGTGATCACGCCGGCGCGATCGTTGCAGAGGATGGCGCGGATGAGATCGCACATTTCGGCGGGAGCGGTCAGGCCGAAGAGAGAAAGGGCCTGCTCCTCGGAGATCTGGGAGTTTTCCCCGTCGGCATTTGCGAAGAAGGAGATCATCTGATCGAGGAGGGACTGTGCGTCGCGCATGCCGCCGTCCGCGGCGCGGGCGATGACGTCGATTGCTTTGGAGGAGATGGGGACTCCCTCCGTTTTCGCGATCAGTTCGAGACGTTCCGCGATCAGTTTTGTCGGGATTCTCTTGAGATCGAATCTCTGACAGCGGGAGATCACGGTCGGGAGGACCTTGTTGACCTCGGTTGTCGCGAAGATGAATTTGGCATGTTCCGGCGGTTCCTCGATGGTTTTGAGCAGGGCGTTCCATGCGCTTTTGGAGAGCATGTGGACTTCGTCGATGATATAGATTTTATATTTGGAGCAGATCGGCAGATGGAGAACTTCCTCGCAGATTTCGCGCGCCTTTTCCACCTGGGTATGGGTGGCGGCGTCGATTTCGATCACATCGACGCTGGTCTCGTTGGCAATGGAGAGGCAGGATTCGCACTCACAGCACGGTTCCCCGTCGACCGGATGCAGACAGTTCAACGCCTTGGCGAAGATTCGCGCAGACGTTGTTTTTCCAATTCCGCGTGGTCCGACGAAGAGATACGCCTGCGCGATCCTTCCGGATATAATCGCATTCCGCAATGTGCGGGCGATGTGTTCCTGTCCGACCATATCGGAAAATTTCTGAGGTCTCCATTTACGAGCGATCACCTGATAAGCCATTTCAACATCCTGTTCCATTAATCTGTCAGATAGACCGGGTTCTGTTCGGGGTCGAGCACTTCCAGCAGGGAGCGTCCGGCCGCGGATTTTTTGCGGATCCGGCATCCATATGTATTCAAGCGGTCCAGCAGTTCCTCGGGGTCCTCCGGCAGGAAGAGCCACGGGGCATTGGGGCCCTCCTCCCTGTTTCGACCGGGTTCGAGCGTGAGGAAAGAGCCGGCGCCCAGTTGAAAGATACAGAGGAAGTTGCTGTCGACCAGAGGAACGCCGAGTCCGAGGACATCGCGGTAGAAGACCCGGCAGACCGCAAGATCGGTCACCCGCACCCATATTTCCGCACCGGACTCCAGCATTGTTTCTCTCCATTTTTATTCGGGAGGAAAATAATGTCTTTTTGCAGGAAATTCAAGAGTTGAAAAATTTTTTCACCGGAAATTTCCATCTTTGCCGGGATTTTCCATCTGTTCCGATAAGAAGAGAGCCGGCGGGATCCGGCCGTCGATGGAAAAGTTCTGTTGCAAAGAAGCCGTTTCCGGTGTATAGTAAAAGAATAAAAGCAATGGAACGGCACAGGGACGAATCCGGAAACGCCGGATATCATCCACGACCGTTTCGGAGAAGGATGGGACAACCGGAAGCGGAATGGGGGAAAGGAAGGGAATTTGTCCGATGAAAATCTCAGTTGTCGTATTTTCGTTTATGCTTCTCGTTTTTCTGACTGCGTGTTCGACGCCGTGGATGACGAACACCACGCGCAATGCCGTGGAACAGTATCTTCTTTCCACGACGGTGGAACGGGCGGTTTCATCGATGGTCTTCGAAAAATACGCGAACAAGAAGGCCTTCCTGGATTACGAGTATTTCACACCGCAGACCGATAAAGCGTACGCACAGGGGGTTCTGGAATCCCGCCTTGCGCAGTTCGGGATCATTGTCGTGAAGAAAGAAGAGGAAGCGGAAATCGTCATTCGTCCGCTCTGCGGGGTTCTCGCGACCGATTATCATAAGATTCTGATTGGTACGCCTTCGCTTCCTGTACCGGTACCGGATACGGGGATCAGCCTGGTGATTCCGGAGATCCCGCTGTTTCAGAAATTCACCCGGTGTGCCTACGGGAAATTCTCCTTTGTGGTGTTTGAGGCAAAGACGCGGAAACCGCTTGAGACGATACCGCAGACGCGGACCAGCGCGCGGTACGTCAACTGGGTGATCCTTCTGATTCCCTTCAAGACGCATGACATGCAGATGGACGATGTTGTAGCGGGGGAAACGCGTTACGATTTCATTCCGTGAGCGCAGTGATTTTTCGGGTCAGAGAAGAAAAAAACGTGATTTTTTTTCTTTCATGCACGGAATTGACTTGAAAAACGTCAAAGCTGTGGCATGTTATAGGACTTTTGAAAAAAGCAGGAGAGATGGCTGAGTGGTCGAAGGCGGCGGTCTCGAAAACCGTTAACGGGGTTACCCGTTCAGGGGTTCGAATCCCCTTCTCTCCGCCATTGTCCTTGCATCTCATCGACGCCAAAGCAGGAAGCCTGAAAGAGAGTTGGCGAAGGGGGAGGCGCGAAAAGAAACCATTCCTTCCTCTCATACAAAGATATTCTTTTTCGCATACACAAAAAACGAATCACATGAACGTCCCTTGTTTCTTCACTCGAGATGTGGAATCAGAGCAGGCGCCAGCGTTCCATCAGAGAAATTCGTTGCCCCGGTTTGAGAAGACGAGTCGGACCATGCGATTCCATTTCTGAAAAGCGATCACAGAGAAACAGATGAAGAGAAGCCTCCTGCTTCCTGTTCCGTCTGAGAGTTTGATACTCGATCCGCAGACGGGTCCCGTTTCTGGATTCTGCGACGAGTTCCGCCGTCTCTGGCCATGCACGCAATTCGAAGAAATCGCGAGGTGTTTTTTCCCGGATTGCGGTTTGGAGCTCCGTATTCCGGCTTCTCCGGATCAGAGTTACCGCATCACCATGTTTTGCGACCTCCGGCCGGAAAGCTGGAGAATCGTTTCCAGCGGAGAGAAGGATCCGCTTCAGAGAGAAGCTGTCCAGCCTTGTGATGCTCCAAACCCCGAGCAAACGTTCATAGGGAGCGGTATTGATCAGAGAATTTTCAATTTCGAGCACGTCCGAATCGGGAGCAATCCGGATCCGGTACCCATACACCACCTGAAGAGACCGGCAGTAAAAAAACAAAAAAGACGCATGAAAAAAACATGCACCCGATCCAAACGGAAAAATGATCCAATATTTTTCCGGGTCAAGGACTTCGTCCTTGTCGCGGTCCAGCGGCGAGACGCTGGTCGTGCGGAGCACGAAACACAAAACACACTCCCCTACCCCCCTTTTCCCCCGCTGCCCCCGATCACTCTCCATTTCCGGCGACTTTTCCTTCATCCTCATGACTCCCGGAACCGGGCAGCAGAGAAAATCCATTCATCACACTGGTATCCGGATAAATGTTCCGCGCGGGGGAAAGCTCAAACGTTGCATGTTCCCCGCTGCTGGTGATATTGACCGTGCACCCCTGACCGAAGCAGAGACATCCCGCCAACAACACCGTACCGGCAAATTTCCATCCAGTCACTCCCCCTCCACCTGCTCCAGATTCATACCGCCGGAAATCCTTCCGGAAAAACCGAACCGGAAATCCATCCGGCAAAACCATTTCCATACTCTTTTCATCCATCTTCAGACCTCCCTGTTGTCATGATCGTTGTACAAACATAAGCTCAAACTCAAACCGGCGGACGGCCGACGATCGGAACATTGATCATCGTATGATACTGTTCGATCGCGGCAAGCTTTTCACTGTTTTCACTGACCTTGCCTTCGACCTTTTCAATCCGCGCGGCATGGGCAAGCATGTTTCCCATGCAGTCCGCCTTCAGCACGTATTGAGTCAGCGACT
>ERZ824600.3367-NODE-3367-length-15400-cov-3.342001_pt1 | contig 15400 bp, 11 predicted proteins | sample MGYA00519933_ERZ824600 | MGnify/ENA primary metagenome ERZ824600 (study PRJEB31778, sample SAMEA3449178) | human gut metagenome | biome: human gut; feature: human-associated habitat; material: faeces | place: United Kingdom | collected 2010/2012 ... | reverse complement strand
GCACCTTGCTCTCCGGATCATTTGTCGCCCAGAGCGGAGTGGTTCCGAGCATGCCGAAAATCGTGAGATGAAGTTTCCTGTAGCGTTCGACCTCCGCATCAAAGAACTTCCACTTTCCCCGTTCCGGCTCGGTGAAGAACCACCCGGTGAACTTCAACCCTCCGTGATCGTGAAAGCGGACATGATTGACACCCGCGGCCTTCATGCTGAGCAGAGAGCGGTCGAGTTCCGCAATGACGCCGAAGAACGAACCGGGCGCATCCTTTCCCCAGAAGAGAGGACGGGGGATCCGGGTCACCACGATCTCATGAACGGGCGAGACAGCCACACCGTCTTTCTCGGCGACGGCCTCAATGCGGAACTGCCCGAACGGACGCTTTTTCAACGCGGCGGAAAAGTCCACCATTCCATCGGGCTTTGTCACCGATCCGAGCGCAAACGACTCACCGTACAGATTCACCGCGCGGAAGCGGATGGAGACCTTGTCCGTCTCTCCGGTCAGCCGATATCGGATCTGCGGCTTTTCATCATCGAACAGGATTCTGGCCTCGGCCGCGTCGGCGCTCTCCGGGACAGCGAGAGCCACTTCCGATCGATTCTGCGACCGGTATTCCGGATCGGGCGTATCGCAGGCGCGGACGGCGTCCAGTTCGAGTCTTCCGTTTCCGCGGATCTGCAGGACATGTCCGCGGGCGTTTTCACAGGGACGGTACGCCAGCATCACCCGTTTCCACTTTTCCGTCGGCTCCAGATCGACATTTTTCATCCGGAAGGAACTCCCCTCCCCCGTATACACCCGGGCGTGCCACTTTCCCTTTGCCCGGTAGGAGAACGATACATAATTCATCTTGGAAAAATCGACCGGATTGAACGCCTCGGAATTCAGCGGCGTCTCCGGCACATCGGTTTCCAGAATCAGATACCGCTCTCCGGAAGGACCGGGCTCCTTTGAAACACGGATCGAACCGCGATGTACCGCTCCGGTCGACCACCCGCAGGGCAGTCCGAGCGGGAAACGGCTGTTGCGGATCCGGTTCACGCTTTTCTTCTCCTCCGGCCGGAGCGCATAATACGGCTTTCCCGCCGGCAGAACACGTGTTCCGACCGAATAAATCCTGTACAGTCCGGGATCGGTCAGTTCCAGCAGGAGCCAGTATCGGGAATCCTTTCTCCAGTCGGGAGGATTGACGGTTCCCTTCCAGGTGTGTACGCCTTTCCCCCTGGATTCCAGACGGATCCCCCGGAGGAAACCGCCGCCCCATACGGAAGGAGCCCCGTTTCCGCCTTTCACGCTAAGAATCGTCTCATTGTTCCACTCGGCAGCTGGACGCTCCATCGTGATATGGAATTCGCCGGGGACGGCGACCTTGATCTCCGGAGCCGGAATGATGAAATACACCATCCCCTTCTTCAGATTGCAGAGAAAGACCGGCTTTCCCTGTTCCGTTGCAATGGAACAGGAAAATTCACTGTCCCGAACCGTATTGAGCTCCCAGTTGGCGGGGATGACGCCGGAAGCGCGGGCGTTTGTCCATGCGGGCACCTTGACCGGAACCGTTTCCGCCGTCTGCAGCAGCTCTTCGCCGGAGACGGAGCAGCCGAAAGAGATCAGACCGGCAAGCAGGACCCGGTGTCCGGAGAAACGGAATGTAAACATAAAAAAATCCTCTTTCTTTTTTCGAATCAATAATAGGAGATCCATCTCTGATCCGCCAGAGTTCCGCTCCAGGAGATCTTGAAGTACGGATGCTCCGCCACGAGTTCGGAATCGAAAATCGGCGACAGACCGATATGTCCATCCAGGAACAGCACGTTCGCCTTTGCCGTATGACGGTTTGCCGGCCGTCCGGCGGACGAAGCGGCATAGTTGTAACAATCCAGATAATAACACCCCGACCTCCGGTCGAACGGATTGTTGTTCCAGGCATCGATATAGCGTACGCGCATGGATGGCGTTTTCACGCTTCCCGCCTTCCGGGAACTCACCAGCGGATTCCGGGAATCGTATGTGGATGGATTCGCCTGAATCGCCTCCCGGCTGAGCGAATTCATCCGGTAGTTCATCCCATATTCCATATACCACTGAACGGTGCTCCGGATGTTGTTTTCCGTATCGATTTTGAAACGGGCCGGATCCCTGGAAGGCATGCTCGGACAGAAGAAGACCCGGTAATCCGTCTTCATCGTCTGATGGAAATAGACCCCGGGAAAATTCCAGACGGAATCGGAGGAGGAGCTTCCGGAAACCAGCGGAATTTCGCGGTCCTCGTTGTCGATCGCATACTGATGGCAGAGAAGCCCGATCTGCTTCATGTTGTTCACACAGGCAATCGAGCGACCTTTTTCCCGAGCGCTGTTCAGCGCGGGAAGAAGAAGGCCGGCGAGGATTGCGAGAATCGCGATTGTAATCAGAAGTTCAATCAGCGTAAAATTTTTCAGTTTCATCCGAACAGCACTCCTTTCTTTTCAAATCTGTTTGTCGGCGGAAGAGACTCCGGGGAGCCGATCCGCCGCTGTTTTATTCCGTCAGCGCCTTCCGGTCCGTGAGGACAAGAGGATAATCCGTGACCGGAAGATACTTGATTCCAAGGTTTTCCCCATTGGCCTCAAAACGCCGGAAGCGATAGATTGCGCCATTGAGCATATCGACGAGGACCGGCTCCGTGATCTCCTTTTCGGCCCGGATCTGGAACGAGTTGCCCCACAGCGCCGCGAGAGTCTCCGATCGCTGGAGATCCCCCGGATAGTAATAGAGGTAGAGCGGCCAGCCGTTCCGGGTGTAGGTGTCGACCAGCAGACTGGTGAAGAAATCCCGCGGAGTCTCCGGCGATGCGCAGGGATCATACACATTATCGTAGCACGGCCGGGCGAAGAGCGCGTGTTTCTCGAGCCTGGAATCAAACAGGGCGCAGAAATTCTGCATCACGCGGTAGGAGAGTTTCGGAACGGCGCCCGGAGCCTGAATGAGCCCCATTCGTCCGACCTTGGTGGGGATCCCCTCCCCGTTGACATACGGATGCAGCGTCAGATCGCTGGCATGATAGTAGCTGAAGAGCTCCAGATCATTCCGGAAATCGGTGGCGATCCGCCGGGCGAGCCATTTTGCCTGGATCTCCTGACTGCTGCGGTAAAGACGGATCCACTCATCATAATGATCTCTGGATCCCGAGGGACAGCCGCTCTCGCCATGCCAGAGCTTGAGATGCGGCGCAAAGGTGCGGATCGCCTCCTGAAGATACGCGGCGGTGTTTCCGCTGTAAAATTCCGGATACATCGTATAGGTGTGATAGGAGAGGATATCGCACATTTCCCCCATGCCGCGCTTCAGGCACTCCACCGCGTTCGCCGCGCCGGCGAAAGCCCCGGCGACGATTTCAGCCTCCGGATTGGTTTTCCGGATCACGGCGGACGTGATGCGGACCAGCTCCAGATACTGATCGAGCGAAGGAGCTCCCGGCCCCCAGAACTGACGGTTGTCCGGTTCGTTCCAGATTTCGAAGCAGGAGACGCGGCCGCGGTAACGGTCCACAACGGCGCGGACAAAGTTTTCCCACGCCCGCACGGCCCGTTCCCCGTAGCAGACCGGCGGACAGCCGACCGCGGAGGGATGTTTCGCATCCGGCGAATAGAGCCGGTTTCCGAATGTCAGCCCCAGCCAGGGCCGGATCCCGAGCTCGCAGAAACGATCGACAACCCGGTCCAGCCATGCGAAATCATAGACCCCCGGTGTCTTTTCGCAGCGGGACCAGCCGCTCTGACAGCGCGCCCATTTCACCCCGCTTTTCCCGAGCAGTTCATAGCACTCCTCCGGATCGAACAGTTCCCGGTCCAGCGTCTCGAATCCGACGCTCAGGCGCTCCGCGCTCGAATGTCGCGAATCGACCGGGGCAAGAGTCCCGGCCTCCTCAAGTCCGAACGCCGGAAGAAACGGTCCGCGTGTTGTATTGAAAATCATTTTCTGCTTCCTTTCCGCAATTTTCTTTTCTGAAATTATACCGCAGAAGCCACCTTTTGTCAATACAGAAAAAATGATACTCTATTCAGAAATCGTGCGTTTCCGTCTTCCGCTTCCGTCCGGGCGGAGAGAAGGAAAAGACGAGCGGGGATTTCCGGAGACAAAAGTTTTCTGTAAAAATTTTTTCACTTTTTTGAGTTCAAACTATACGAATAAATCTCCGCCGAAAAAATTTCCGCCGGGAAAATCTCCTTGAAATCCGCCCGGAGAGGTTCTATACTTATACGGGGGAAAGGCGGTACGCCTTTGAAATTCTGCAAGAGGGGGGAAAATTCGAATGAGAAATATGCTGACGGGAATCGCTGTTCTGGCGATTTTTTGCGGAACGATCCAGCTTGGTGCGGCGGAAGAAAAAAAAGGAACCCGGACTCTCCGGTTCGTTCAGGATGACGCGCAGGATTACATGGTGTCCAAAATCTATACGCTGAAATATGTTCAGTCGAACGACATCATGCCGTTTGTCACCTCCATCGTCAAGCGCTATAACATGAACTCGGTGGTCAACTGCATTGAGTACGGGAACAACAATCTGCAGTACCTGACCGTCACCTGTCCGGTGAAAATGATGCCGTATGTGGACGATTTCATCGAAAAAGTCGACCGGAAGATCGAAATCGACGGCCACGTCCCGGGCGAGATCATCAGGGGCACCGGCATCACCCGGGCGGTCTACCGGCCGAAATACCGCTCCGGACAGGATCTTGTCAATGTGATCGTCAACGCGGTCATCAACGAGGGGCCGTTCGGCTCCGTCTACGGCTACGACAAGAACTCCAACCAGATCTACTGGAAGGACAACAGCACCAACTCCGAATTCATGTTCCAGTTTCTCTCCTGGCTGGACCGTCCCGCCTCGCAGATCCATCTGCATTTCGACGTTCACGAGATCCGGGAAAGCACACTCCGCGATATCGGCATCGAGTATCTGGCCTGGAAAAACGGTCCCGGTCTGAATCTGTTTCAGACCGCCTGGGATGCGTTCGGCATCTCGTCCGGCGGAACGGCGGCGCTGCAGGCGGCCACCGGCCCGATCGGCGGATTCTTCTTCGCGCCGCAGTTCGATGCAAGTTTTCTCCGCTTCCTTCAGCAGAGCGGAAAGGCGGAGGTCCGGAATTCCGCGGATCTGACGGTCTCCAACTCCGATTCCCGAACCTATCAGCTGCTGTTCAATCCGCAGTTTCAGAACATCACCAAGTCGGACAATGACCGGACCAGTGTCGGTCCGAGTGCGATCAGTTCTCTTCCGGAGGGGATGAGTCAGCTGTGTCTGAGCGTCATCCAGCCGATCGTCTGTCTTCATGCGAGCGGCGGAGAGGTGGATTTCGAGATTCCGCCCTACAAGCCCGGCATGAATGCCGGAGCGCCCGGCGTGCTCTTTTTCGGCTACGATCTTCAGGCCGGCAACGTCGTGGAGCGCAACACCTACGGCAATGAACTGATCGAGACCAGTCAGTTCACGGGGAATATGACTCTGGAACTCAACCGGGAGAAGATTCTGGCCTCCTGGGACAAAACGGAGAAGGTGGAACAGACCATCGGAGTTCCCTTTCTCTGCGAGATTCCGATTCTGAAATATCTGTTCAGCACCACAACGACCGAAACGGTGAAGACGCGCGTCTACCTGACCGTCCGGGCGGAGCTGCTCAACACGGGGATCCCGAGCGCGGGAATCGGGAAGCTCCGGAAACTGAAATAAATCATTCCGCATTTTCTGAAAACGGATCTTCAAAGAGGGGGAGAATTGATATGAAATTCCGGCATCTTATTCCACTTTTTTTTCTGAGCGGAGTGTTTCCGCTTCTTCCGGCGGCGGATCAGGCTCTTCCGGCGGCGACGCCGCGCGATTCCAATTTCAACAATACGGGCGGATACGACAGTTCCCGGGTCGAAGCACGTCTGGTCGTCCAGGTCAAGGATGACACCGACACGGTGCATTTCATCCGCGACAACAACGATCCGCGCGTCGTCACCAAAACCTACCTTCTCAAACATGTCGACGCCTACGAGTTCCGCGACTACATCCGGCAGATGGTGCAAGCCAAACGGGTCGGCAACACCAGTCTCCAGCAGGTCTATCCGGGCAACACGGACTCGATGCCGTATCAGGCGACGACCAGTTCCCCCGGCGCCGCTCCGGTCAACGCCCAGCCCACCTACAATCCCGCCGTTCAGCTCGGCAGCAACACCGCGGTCGAGTGTCTGAAATATGTCGACGGCACCGGCCTTCTGATCATCAGCGCCGAAGAGTACCGTTTTCAGAATCATGAGAACGGCATGGGCTTCGACGCCCTTGTCGAATTCCTCGACAGACCCCAGATGGGGGCCAATTACGGATCGCAGACTTTTATTTATATTCCGAAATTTGTTCCGGCGGTCAATCTGATGCCGCTGATTCAGAATGTCGGCATGAACGTCACCGACGTCACCGAAATCTGGCAGGGACAGGATCTGGTCGCCTACGATCCCGATCTCAACTGGCTCATCTTCGACGTGATGAACTACTCCATGCCAAACATTGAATCCATGCTCCGGAAATACGATGTCCCCATCCCGCAGGTCCGCCTGAAAATCTCCGTCTACGAAATCACCAGCGAAAACGACGACAAGATGGGCATTGATTTTCAGGCGTGGAAAAACAATCAGGGCGTCGATCTCTTCTCCGTCGGCGGACGCTACCGCGACAACTGGGCCGCCGCGTACGGCGGCGCCATGGGGCAGACCGGCTCCGAACGCACCGCGTTTTATAATTTCAACCCCAAATGGAACACCCGGTATATTGATTTTCTTGCCAGCATCGGCAAGGCGGAAGTCGTCTGCACCGGGGAACTCTGCATCCGGAACAACACGCCGGCCACTCTGGAGCGGAAAACCCAGCTGTTTTATATCGACACCTCCACCCCGGCCGCATCGGGATCCATCGACGATCTCGGTCCCGCCGAACTGCTCTCCGCTCTGATCGGAAAGGTCGAGCAGTCCGCAGGAGAGATCCCCGTCGGACGGGGAAATCTTCAGCAGACCGAAAAATTCACCAATTTCGGGTTCTCGATGAAGATTGAAAATGCGTCCGTCAATCTGGACGAAACCCGCTTCCGGATCTCCCTGAGCAACAGCAGTCTTCTCGGATTCGAATCAAACGGAACCCCGCGGATCTCCTCCAACAGCGTCGTCACGCAGGAGGTCAGTCTGCCGAACGGAACCAGCAGTTTCATCATCGGCGGACTGAAAAAGCAGGAGGAGGTCAAGTCCGCAACGGGAGTTCCTTATTTGATGGATATTCCGTATCTGGGGTATCTGTTCTCCAGCGTTTCCACCTCAATTAAGCATTCCGAGCTGGTCGTCGTCGCCCAGTGTGAGTGGGATGCGCCCGCAGATGCTCCCGATCTTCCCGCAAAGAGCAAGGCGTACAAGTTACATGCCTCTTCCGGAAATTCCGTCTCCGGCGCTCTCGGCGGGCAATAAGTTTTTTTGTTCATGGAAGGATGGGGGAAAAGGGAGTGGGGAAAAGGGGAGATGAATCGTATGAATGAAGTGGACGGCATGGACGGCATGGATGGTATGGATGGTGTGATGGGAAACGGGGGGATTTCGTGCTCCGCACGACCAGCGTCTCGCCGCTGGACCGCGACAAGGACAGTGTCCTTGACCCGAGAAAAATGCTGTCGCATTTTTCCGTACTGGAAGGGGTTGTTTTGTTTGTGCGGGTTGATTGGGGGGCTGTTGTTTGGTGCCTGTCGGTCGGTGGAGGTTTCCGAGGGAGATCGGCAGCGTACCGAGTCCGTTCGTCTCGGAGAAACGATTCTGGAGGCTGTGCGGGACAAGGATTCGGAAAAGTTTCTCTCGCAGCTTCCTCCGCAGTTTCGGAATCGGAAGGCGGAGCAGGATTTTCTGCGGTCCCGGGAGGATTTTCTGCGGTCGTTCGGGGAGATTCGGGATTTCCGGCTGATTGCGGAGCCCGAAACTCCGGAAGCTCTCTGTTTTGTCTGGCTGGTTCGTGTCGTCCGTCGGAGCGGGAATGGTCCGGTCGTGGAGCGGGATCTGCTGTTCCGGCTTCTCACGCTTCCTTCGGAATCCGGTGTCGGGGTTCTGAGTTACAGTTTTCTTTGATTTCGAAGTGATTTTCTTCATAAAAATTTTCGCTTTCTTCATAGGATCCGGCTTGCAAGAGGAGAAAGGATATTCTATACTTTCCTCAGACGCATGAAAGGATGCGGAAACCAGAAAAACTGCAAGGAGAAGATCATGGGAAAATTCGGAAGCGGCGATACGAGCTGGTTTGTCCGGGAACGGTTCGGCATGTTCATTCACTGGGGTCTCTACTCCATGCCGGCGCGGCATGAGTGGGTCCGTCACAACGAGAAGATCACCAATGAAGAGTATCAGAAGTATTTTGAGCACTTCAATCCCGATCTATTCAATCCGAAGGAGTGGGCGAAGGCCGCCCGGGAAGCCGGAATGCGTTACTTTGTCATCACCACGAAGCACCATGAAGGGTTCTGCATGTGGGATTCGAAGTACACGGATTACAAGGTGACCAACACGCCCTGCGGACGGGATCTGCTGCGGGAAGTGGTCGATGCGTTCCGGGCGGAGGGAATCCACGTCGGGTTCTACTATTCGCTGATCGACTGGCATCATCCCGATTTCATCATCGACAACCGGATCGGTCCCTATCGCGAACTCTCCGAAGAGGAACGCAAGAAAATGAATGAGGGACGCGATATGAAGCGCTATGCGCAATATATGCGCAACCAGGTCCGCGAACTCCTGACCGAATACGGCAAAATCGACATTCTCTGGTTCGACTTCTCCTATCCCGCTCCGGACGGCAATCCCGAACACGGCAAGGGACACAACGAATGGGAATCCGAGGAACTTGTGAAAATGATCCGCTCCATCCAGCCCGACATCATTCTGGACAACCGGCTGGACCTCCCCGACGAGGGCGACATTCACACACCAGAACAGTACACTCCCTGCGAGGGACTCAAGGACAAAGACGGGAAGCCGATTGTCTGGGAAGGCTGTCAGACCTTCTCCGGATCCTGGGGATACCATCGCGACGAGCAGACCTGGAAATCGCCGAAGCAGTGTATCGATCTTCTGATCGATCATGTCAGCCGCGGCGGCAATCTTCTGATGAATGTCGGCCCCACAAGCCGCGGCTATCTGGACAGCCGTGCGCTGAACTCTCTCAAAGCCTATGCGGACTGGATGCACTACAACCAGCGCTCCATCTACAACTGCGGTCCCGCTCCCGCCGAGTTTCCTCCTCCGCTCGACGGCCGCTACACCTACAACAAGGAGACCAATACGCTCTATCTGCATCTGATGAACTGGCCGTTCAAGCATGTTCATCTTCCCGGTCTGCACGGGAAAATCGCCTACGCCCAGCTCCTGCACGATGGAAGCGAGATCAAAATCGTTTCGTCGCCCTCGGCTCCGTCGCATGTGACGGCCCAGAGTCCGGCGCAGGCGGAAACGCTTCTGCTTCCCGTTAACAAGCCGGATGTGGAAGTCCCGGTCATCGAACTGTTCCTGAAATAAGGGAGAGACCTTTTTTTCCGGACAGAAGAAAACCCCCTCCGTCGTTCAGGATGGAGGGGGTTTTCTGTTTTTCCTTCCGGGAGGGATCAGCGTTTTTTCGCGGAGGAGGAGAAGAAGCGGATCGTCTCTTCCATTCCGGCGTCGAAGCTGTGTTTCGGACGGAATCCGGTGGAGCGGAGGCGGTCCACGGCGGCCATGGAGTGTTTGACGTCTCCGGGACGTTCGTCGAGATGGACGATCCGGCTCCGGGAGTTTGTCACTTTGACGATCCGGGCGACCAGGTCGTTGATCGTGATGGATCCGCCGTACGCGATGTTGTAAACGCCGGTGAAATCGTGTTCGGCCATGAAGACGTTGGCTTCCACGATGTCTTTGACATAGATGAAATCGCGGGTCTGCTCCCCGTCGCCGAACACGGTGATGTCCTCGCCGGCGACCGCCTTTGCCGTGAAGATCGGAACCGCCGCCGCGTATGCGCTTTTCGGATCCTGCCTCGGTCCGAACACGTTGAAATAGCGGAGACAGGCGGTCTTCAGTTTTCCATTCTGCGTGAACAGATTGCAGTAGAACTCGCCGTCGAGTTTGGTGATGGCGTAGGGGCTTTTCGGTTCGGGGAGCATCGTTTCGACTTTCGGCACGACCGGATTGTCCCCGTAGATCGCGGCGCTGCTGCTGAAACAGAGTTTTTCGACTCCTGCTTTCGCGGACTCCTCCAGAACGACCAGCAGACCGTTCACATTGATGTCGACACACTCCTCGATCTTGAACATCGATTCCGGCACGCTGACCATTGCGGCGAGATGAAAGACATGATCGCACCCCTCCACCGCCCTTGCCACAGCGGCGCGGTCGCGGACATCCCCTTCGATGAACTCCACATCCAGTCCGTCCAGATTGCGACGGTATCCGGAGCGCAGATTGTCCAGGATGCGGATTTCCGCCTTCCCGTTGAAATATTCCGCGATATGGCTGCCGATGAAGCCGGAGCCGCCGGTGATAAGAATGCGTTTCATTTCTGAATCTCCCTGACAAGAGCGTTCATGCGGTCCATCTGGCGTTCGATGGATCGGACAAGAGCAAACTGGGTTCGTGCGCGGTCGAAATTATGGCCGTCGCGATGGATTTTGAAGTAGGTGTCCCCGGAGAGGTAATCGGTCAGGAACCGGGTCCCGATCTCCAGCGTGATCAGCTTTCCGCTGAACGGAAGATATTCGAATTCGACCGGATTGAGGAACGCTCCGGCGGCGGCGCAGTAGCCGCGGAGAAGAGCTTCGAACATCGGGAAGCGCATTTCGACCCGGGAGAGATCGCGTTCGTCCTCGGCGGCGGGACTGGTACCGGTGCGGACCATGTCGCCGAAATCGTAGTGGACAAGACCGGGCATGACGGTATCCAGATCAATCACGCAGATTCCTTTTCCCGACTCCGTGTCGATCAGCACATTGTTAAGTTTGGTATCGTTGTGGGTGATGCGCTCCGGGATCGCCCCCTGCTGATAAAGGCGGATCAGCGTGGAGGCTTCCTCTTTCCGGGAGAGGACAAATTCGATCTCCCGCTCGGCGCCGCGGACCCGTCCGCAGACGTCGGCGCGAACCGCCTCTTCCAGAGCGGCGATCCGTTTCGGCGTATTGTGAAAATCGGGGATGGTTTCGATGAGACGGCCGGGCAGGTCGATCAGATCCGCCTGGAACTTTCCGAATGCGTTTGCCGCCTCATAGGCCTGCTGCTCGGTTTCGAGAACGTCGAAACTTTTCGCGTGTTCGATGAAGAGATAGACGCGCCAGCAGCTGCCTTCCTCATCGCGGATCCAGACATTCCCGTCGAGAGAGGGAACCAGGGTCAGCGTGCTGCGGGAGTCGCCGTTCTTCGTCGCGAGATGCCCCGTCACGCGGCGGATGTTCTCCATCAGCGCAGCGGGATCGTGGAACACCTCCGTATTCAGGCGCTGGAGGATATAGCGGATCCGGCAGCCGGCCTGATCGAAGACGAGCGCATAGGTGTCGTTGATATGTCCGCTCCCGTACGGCTCCGCCGAAACGAAGTCGCCCGGGATGGTGAAGCGGGAGCAGAGCTTCTGAATATCCGTCCGGTTCTTCATGCGTTCACCGGGAAAAGTTGTTCCGGGTAGACTCCGGCGCGGATCAGGGACTCCAGCCCCTTCCGGACAAACTCCTTGTCCTCCCGGTAGGTGACGCCGAACCAGGAGTCCCCGGAGATCAGCACCTTCACGGAAGCCTCTCCGCGGCGGATCAGCGTATCGGCGGCGAACGGAATGTAGAATTCGCTCTTCAGCTCCGTTCCATGCTCCCGGAGGAATTCCGAAAAGAGGGTCTCCAGGAAGCCGAAGAGGGAATCCTGAAAGCCCCACATGTTCATGGAGACCACCTCATCGCCGGTGAATTCGACCGTCGAGCCATCCGCGCCGAAACTGAGGATGCGTCCGTCCTTCCGTTCGATTCTGGTATGCTCGACCACGGTCTTGAGCGTGGAGTCGGCGTTGAGTTCGCAGACCCCGCGGGAGACCGAACCGTTTTCCGACAGCGTGTTCCGCAGCCGGAAACCGCACATGCAGAACTCGCCCGGCTCTCCGGTTTCCAGAGCTCCGGCAAGTTTCCGGAATCCGTCCGCTCCATAGAAATCGTCGGCGTTGATCACCGCGAACGGACCGCGGACCACGTGACGCGCGGCATAGACCGCCTGTCCGGTTCCCCAGGGTTTGACCCGTCCTTCCGGGACGCGGAATCCGTCCGGCAGATCCTCCAGCGACTGGAACGCATATTTCACCTCGGCAACCGACTCATAGCGCGATCCGATCACGCGTTTGAATTCCTCCTCGATATCCCTGCGGATCACAAAGACGATCTTCCGGAAGCCCGCGCGGACCGCGTCGTAGACCGAATAATCCATCAGAGTTTCGCCGTGCGGACCGAGCGCGTCCAGCTGTTTGAGTCCGCCGTAACGGCTTCCCATTCCGGCGGCGAGAAGAACCAGAGTTTTGTCTTTCATCGGAAGTGAATCTCCTTAATAAATATGATTCTGTTGATTATGTTGATTGTCGCAATACCAGATCACAGGGGACGATCTCCGGGGGCAGATGGGTCTTTCCCCGGAGCTGACGCTCCAGAAGCTCCGCCGCGACCTTTCCGATGGTCCCGAGATGCAGGGAAACGGAAGAGAGAGCCGGCGTGAAAAAGCGTGACGCGGCGATGTCGTCGAATCCGATCACCGCCAGATCATCCGGAACGCGGATGGCGTTTTTTTCCGCCTCCTTGAGCAGTCCCATCGCCATCACATCGGTTGCGCAGAGGACGCAGTCGGTCTCCGGATGGCGGTTCCGGATGTAGTTCAGGGCGTTGACGCCGAACCGGAAGCCCGCTCCGCCGGGTATGACGGGGATTCGTTCCGATCCGCCGAACCCACGCTGGAAGCCGAGACGTTTGGCACTGTCGAGGTGGCCGGAGAGATAGACGGGGTGACGGCGGCCTGTCTCGCGGAAATATTTCCCCGCGAGGAATGCGCCGTATTCATTGTCGTGCAGGACCGTGTTCCAGGGGAAACCGGGAATCGTTCCGATCAGGACATAGGGAACCGAACAGCTTTCCGCCGTCTCCGCGAGCTTCCCCGCTCCGGGAGTCCCCGCAACGACGAGGATCCCGGCGATGCTTCCGTTCAGCATCCGCGCCTTTGCCGAATCGATCACATGATCGTCGTTTTCATCGAACGGCGTCACCGTGAACACATGGTCGGTTCCGAGATGACGTTTGATGTTGACGGTGATCTCCGCCGTGAAGTAGTCGGGTTCGCCGGAATAGAGTTCCGGGTAGAAGAAGACCAGTTCCGGAAGATCGTTGTCCGACCGGATCCGGCGGACTCCGGAGGAGTAGCCGTATTTCTGGGCGATTTCAAAAATCCGTTTGCGCGTCTCCGGACTGATCCGGCCGTTCCCGGTAAACGCCCGTGACACCGTCGCAATCGACACTCCCGCCTTTTCCGCAAATTCCTGAATCGTGATCCGGTTTCTCATTCTTCATCCTTCATTTTCGCTGGAATGTACCATTCCGAATCAGAAATTACAAGAATATGCGAGAAAATAAGATGCGTAAATTTTTACACAACCCCTTCTCTGATCCACCTTTCCCCTTCGCCCGGTCCGAATCTGTCAATGCTCTTTTCTAAAAAAAAATCCCTGTTTTTTTCTTCTCCGGATTGACTTTCCCGAAAGAGTGATGTATAATTAACTCACTAGTGATGAAAATAAAAAAATCAGAGATGATGTCATGAAATTCATGGTGGGCTACCAGCTGAACGCGCGGGAGGATCTGCTTGCGGCGGTCATCGGCGCGAAGGAACGGATTCATGAAGTTTACTTTCCGTGGGGGGATATTCCGACCGGCCGCGGAGTTCCTCTGGAACAGGGGGAACTGCTTCCGCTGGAGGCGCAGAATCTGCTTGTGGAAGATCTGAAACGACTTACGGAGGAAAAGATCGGACTCAACCTGCTTCTGAACGGGAACTGCTACGGGAAAGAGAGCCTGTCGCGGATATTCTTTGAGAAGATCGGCAATTCGACGGACTGGCTTTCGAAGCGCTTTCTTCTCCGGTCGGTGACGACCTCCTCGCCGGTGATCGCGAAATTTCTGAAGAGGAACTTTCCGGATCTGGAGATCCGGGCCTCGGTGAACATGGAAATCGGCACGACGCAGGCGATGGACTACCTTGCGGAGTGGTTCGACGGCTACTATATGAACCGGGACTTCAACCGCAGCCGTCGGCGCATTGCGGAATTGAAGCAGTGGTGCGATGCGAACGGGAAGAAACTGTATCTTCTGGCGAACAGCGGCTGCCTGAATTTCTGTTCGGCGCACCAGTTTCACGACAATCTTGTTTCGCACGAGCAGGAGATCCGGGCGATGGACAACGCCTACAACTTCCGGGGCATCTGTCACGACTACCTCGCCCGGAAGGAGAAGCAGATCCACTATCTCCGGGATACGAACTTCATCCGTCCGGAAGACCTCCCCCTCTACGAACCCTTTTTCGACGTTGCGAAACTGGCGACCCGCAGCAGCCGCGATCCGGTCCGGATTCTGGAAGCCTATCTGAGCGGCTCGTATCACGGCAATCTGATGGATCTGATGGAGCCCGACCATGCCGAGGCGTTCTATCCGGCGATTCTGGAAAACAGCCGGATTCCGGCGGAATTCGGAGAACACGTTCTGAATTGTCCGAAGAACTGCGGGCAGTGCACATACTGCGAGGAAATTTTCAGCAAGGCGAAAGTCATACTTGAATCAGGAGGAATTGCTTCATGCTGACCAGTGAAATGGTAAAGAAGGCGGCGCTGGCCGCCGGAGCCGATCTGTGCGGAATCGGCGACATGGCGCGTTTCGAAGGCGCGCCGAAGGAAATGGATCCGCGCTACATCTTTCCGGAGGCCAAAACGGTTATCGGGATGGTGTTCCGGATTCCGCGCGGCGTCCAGCGCGGCATCGAAGAGGGAACGCAGTTTTATCAGTATCCTTCGATGGCGTACGGCGGAATCAACGAGATCTATGCGCCCGCGGTGCTGTATCAGGTGGGCAAGCTCATCGAGGATCACGGATACGAGGCGGCGGTCTACCGCAACACCGGCGCGCGCGGGGTGGTGTCCGACATGGACGGCTCGCCCGGCAACTCCCTCTCACCCGAGGAGCAGATCGAGATCAATGAACAGGCCAAGACCAAGACGGCGCATCATCGTTCGGTTCAGTTCACCCGTCCGGTCCGGGAAGGCACGGTTGCGCCGGACCTCCAGTTTCACTTCCGTCTTGCCGCGGTTGCCTGCGGACTGGGGGAGATCGG
>ERZ824600.3359-NODE-3359-length-15419-cov-4.459060_pt1 | contig 15419 bp, 16 predicted proteins | sample MGYA00519933_ERZ824600 | MGnify/ENA primary metagenome ERZ824600 (study PRJEB31778, sample SAMEA3449178) | human gut metagenome | biome: human gut; feature: human-associated habitat; material: faeces | place: United Kingdom | collected 2010/2012 ... | reverse complement strand
TTGGGCAGGAACACCGTGCCGTTATCCATTTCCAGCTTTCCTTTGCCGTCCGGCTGGAAATACCGTATCTGATAGGTAGTCGGCTGGTAATAGCCGCCACGCACCAGTCGGCAGCGTATTTCGGCGGTTTCCCCGACTTTCAGCCTTTTGGGTACTGGCAGCGTTTCGATGCTGAACGGGTATGCCTGCTGAATATCCAAGTTGTCATTACAGGCGGTGACAAGCACGAGGGCGGCCACGATGTAGCAGCCCATGATGATTTTATACATTACATTCTTCATATACATTATTATATAGCGGTCAGTTGATAATGAATTTCAGTCCCAAAGATACCTGCGTGTGGAACTTGCCGATGTCCGAGCCGAACAACGCCCGTTCCCTTGCGCTCAACAGCAGAGCCACCCGGTCGGTCAGGTAGGCTTCCAGTTCCAACGTCAGCGCACCGCCGTAAATGAAGCAATCCTTATCCAGCAAGGTAGAGCCGTCCGGCAGCAGCTTTTCGCTTCGGTTGCTTGTTTCGTACCCGGCGAGAGCCGACAAGCCCAATGAAAGGAAAAAGGTCTTTCGTCTGTCCGATAGGAATTTCAGGTAATAGCCGCCCTCTGCGGTGAACTGTTCGACTGGTATTCTCATATCCTTGTAGTCATACTTCTTGTGCAGGTATTCGCCGCCAATCACCCAGCGGTTGGCGTTCTTGGTGTAAACGCTGTACGCCGCCCCTATGTGGTAGGCAAAATCCGTATTGGCGTTCCAATGCACCCCGTCCGTCATGCCCGCCGTGACCTGCAAGCCTTTCATGCCCGGCAGGTATCTTTGTGCGTGTGCCTGAAACGAGGTCAGGCACAGCGCAAAGAGCATCATTATAAAGATGTGTCTTTTCATTCCCTATTTGATTTTTAGTTCGTCTATCACTTCTGCGTTCACGATGTCGGCGTTTTCCACCCGTATGGTCTGATGCCGCCCGCCGTTCTTCTCGTAGAGTTCCACGACCAGCAGCTTGTCGTCAGGAATGGTAAACTTCGGCAGGGCGTACACCGTGCGCACGGTCGATTTCCCGGCAATCTCTATCACCTCGTTGTAGCTGCGTACCGCATCCAGTACCGTTTCCTGAATAGCCGTGCGTTTGGGCACTTTTTTATCGGTTATCTTAAACCTGATGAAGTCCGTGTCGAAAGGCACGTTGGAACTGTTCTTTGTCTGCGTGTGCACGTAGAGCATCCCGTTATAGGTGTAAATCCCCTTGATTAAGAACTGTATGCCGAAACGCTTGCTACCCAAGTGGCGCACTTTCCGGTCATTGTTCTTGTAGATGCTCTGCATTATCAGCTTCACCAATAGCGGGCTTTCACCCGCCAGTTCCCGGAAATGGATGTTCATCCGGGTATGCGAGAAATCGGACGTATCTTCATTCTCCAAGAAGTCCTTCATCTCGATGTTGAGCATTTCCGGTTCACGGGCGTACTTGGCGTTGAACGAAAAGAAACTGCCGTCCTCGCAGATAACGGAGAAGTTCGTTTCTCCCGGAAAGCCCTCTGTCGTGGCTTTCACCCTGATTACGTTCTCCGCACCGTCCGCCTTGCCCGCTATGATGTGGTTGCTTCCCAAATCGACATAGCGGACGGCGGCGGGGAAGATGATATGCACCGTCTTGGCAAAGGTCACTTCCACACCGTAGGGCGTAACCATTTGGCGGTACGGGAGTTTCCGGGTAATCCCCCGGTACAAGTCGTTGCCAGCCGCATACTTCACGGTGTCAGCGGTTTGTGCGTTTGCCGCACACACGCCCAGTAAGAGGGCGAACAATCCAAAAATCTGTTTCATTGCTAATTGAAATTTTAACGGTTGATAAAATGGTTATTGTTGTTTGGCATACAGCATGACTTTATAGCCTGCTTTCAGCTTCACTTTCACGGTTCGGAACTTCTTGGCGAGGTAGCCGGACGTTCCTTGCAGCAATCCCCTTGTCACGTCCATAGCCACCTGCTGCCCGGCACTTTGGGCAAAGGAAATGCTTGTACCCAGCCCGCTTCCGATATTCGCCATAGCTTCGTTGAACGCTTCCTGCTCCATAGAGGACGGGACGGAAAGCCCCTTTTGCCCGTCCGTGTCGAACACGGCGAGTTCCACCGGGATGATGTTGCCAGCGTACTCAATCGAGGACACCAGTATGTCGAGCCGTTCGCCCTGCACCTTTGCCGTCCCCGCCACAAGGGTATTCTTCGGCACAACGATATTTCCCGCCTGCATGGGTTCGAGCAGCCGTAGTTTCACCGCCTGCCCGTCCACCAGCGTTTGGTCTTGGTGTATGCAGGCGGCTACCGTGTTCTTTCCCATAGCGTACCCCGTGCCTACCGCCGTGTTGAAGCCGTAGTTTCGTGGCTGGCTGTAAGCCCGGATGAAGTCGGCATCGCTCATGGGCTGCTGCAATCCCGAAACGGTCGTTTCCCGGATAGCCTGCACCGGAATAGCCGGAGTGCCGATACCGCCGCCGTTCTGCCCGGCTGTCGGTATTTGGGCAATCTGTCCCCTTTGTCCGTCCTGCCCGTTCATGTACTTTGCCGCCAGCTCGTAGGACTTTTCCAAGAGTGCCATTTGGTCGTCAGCCGTAGGCGTGGCGTTCTGCTGTTGCAGTCTGTCGGTCAGTTCCGCCACCTGCCGCTTCAAGTCCTCTTTTTCCTCGTCCACCGCCGGGGTTTCGTAGAACGTGCTTAACTGGCGGTTGATGTCCCGGTAAGCCGCCCGTGAAGAAGCACCGCCGCCCCTTTGTGGCTTCGGATCTTCTTCCGGCATCAGGTTGATTTCCTCTTGTGGTTCTTCCGTATCATCGTCCAGCGTGAAACCGAAGTCCTGCAAGGATTGTATCTTGTCCTGCTGTTTGCGGTTCAGCATCGCTTGTTCATAAGCCTTTTGCTTGTCGGCTATAATCCCGTCCTCTGCGGGCAGGGGTATGTCGGCATTGAAGCCGCCCACGCTTTCCACATTCACGTCCTCTTTGCCGGAGGGTGCGAATATCAGGTACATGCACCCTGCAAAGGCAAGGAACATCAGCGGGAAGACTATCATTTTCCTGCGCTGCTGTACCTGCTGCGGGGTAAGTTCCCGTTTGGGTTTATCTTCCTTTTTCGGCTTCCCGTCCGCCTGCGGTACGGTCGTGCCGCTCTCATTCTTCTGTACTTCTTCCATATTGCGGTCTGTTTAAGGGGTTGATACTGTCGCTATCGTGTAGCGGGTATTGTTTGATGTGTTCGATTTGCAAGCGTTGTCCATCCCGTTTCCCCATGTTGTAGATTGATGAAACGGTGATGTAGATAGACAAGCCGCCGAAAAAGAAGAACATCAGGAGGATAACCGCCAGCCTTTTGCCCGGCGTAATCTGTCCGCACATTTGGCGCAGGCGGTCATCCGCCCAGTCCTGCACCTTTTCGATATAGTTTCGTTTTCTCTCCATAAGGCTACCTCTTAATAGTTTGCAAATCCTTGTTCTCGGTAATGGTAAACGCTTCGATAATGAAGCCGTGCGGGTTGTTGTCGCTCCGTGTGGCGTTGAGTAGGCGGCACGAAGTCACAAGACTTCGCACCGTCAGGCTGCTTTCCCGGACAATCAACTGGCGGGCGTAGGTGTTTACCTTGTAGGGGTACTGGTCGAAGTCGCACTTCACGCTGTCAATCTCCACCGTCTGCGTGATGTTTCCGGAAATCACCCGGTTATAATACCCCTTTTCCGCCAAGTCTTTGTAATAGTTGAAAGCGGTCTTGTCGGCGAGGAACAGCGAGCGTTTGATGTTGCTTTCGATAGCCCCCTTTTCGGGTGATAAGGTGAAGAAAAGTTCGTGGAAACGCCGCACGTGCGACTTGGCTTCCACGGGTCTGTTCTGTGCCATGTCCTGCGAGAGTGCCAGCATCAGGCTTTTGCCGTTGTCGAGGACGTATATCTTCTGCCGCTGCTTTTCGGCGAAGCTGTACGAGTTCCACACGGCAAAGCCCGTCACCAATGCGCACAGGCAGATGAATACCAGCGCAAAGAGCCGGATTTGCCGGAAACTCGTTTCGATGTTCGTTAATGACTTAAATTCCATATACTAAATATTGATGTTGGTTATTTGAGTAGTTTTCCGGTTACTTTCCCGCTTGCCGCACCGACCGCAGCTCCGGCGATTGAACCAGCCCGTGCCACGTTGCGGTTATAGGCAGACGTACCGCCAGCCGACACTATCCAGCTTGCCACCGTTGGAATGGTGAAGTAGCCCACGATGCCGATAATCATAAAGATTATATACACGGTACTGCTCCCGTCCGGGATGAAATCCGGGTCTGAAAGCTGCTCGATGTCTTTTTGGAGCATCAGGGTTTGTATGCGTGCCAGCACGCTGCTGAACAAGTCCGACACGGGCAACCACAGGTAAATGGAGATATAGCGTGAAATCCACTGGGTCAGCGTGCTTTGGAAACCGTCATAGACGGAAATCGCAAACGCCAGCGGACCCAGTATGCTTAACACGATTAGGAAGAACGTGCGCAGCGTGTCTATAATCAGCCCCGCCGCCTGAAAGAGCATTTCCAACAGTTCCCTGAACCAGTCCCGGACGGACTTCTTGATATTGTAAGCCGCCCTGTCCATGTACATACCCGTCATAGTCACCATGTCGGAGGGCGACCAGCCCAGTTCTTCCAGTTGCCTGTCAAATTCCTCGTCCGATGCAAGGTAAGCCGTTTCGGGGCTTCGCATCAGGGCTTCATATTCCAGTCGGTCTTTCTGCGCCCGGTACTCGTTCATGTCGAAAGTCTGCGTTTCCATAAGCTGGTTGCACCCTTTCACCACTGGCGACAGCACCGTGTTGATAGTACCCAACACGAATGTTGGAAAGAACATGATACACAGCCCCAGCGCAAAGGGGCGCAGGAGCGGGTACACGTCTATGGCTTCCGCCCTTGCGAGCGACTGCCACACTTTGGCGGCTACATAGAACAAAGCTCCCAGCCCGGCTATCCCTTTGGCTACCCCCGTCATGTTGCTGCACAAGGGCATCATTTCATCGTACAGCACCCGCAACACTTGGTGCAGGTTGTCAAAATCCACCGCTGCTAATAACATAGGCATACCGATTTATATGTTACCAGTAGCGTTCATCCGCCGAGCCGTAGAGAGCCAGCACCCGGTCGGTGTCGTTCTTCTTCTTCGCCCGCAGGTAGGACACGGATATGTTCTTTCGGGTGTAGTAGTTCACGAGGTTGCGGTAGTTGAGCAGGCTTTTATAGGCGTTGTTGATTACCGCCAGCCTTTCGGCATCCGTCAGCGACATGCCCGTCACGTTCACTACATTCTTCAAGTCCTGCAACACGTCCGCACTTTCGGAGAGCAGCTTGGCGTACCCGGCTGAAATGGCGGTGAGTTCATCCGGCGTGTAGTTCGGGTCTGCCAGCATGTTCTGATAGTTTCGCACGTAGATTTCGGATATTTCCGCCACCAGCTCAATGGACTTCTTCACCTTGATGCCGCCCTTGACAACATCGTGTACCGCTTTGAGCGCATCGTAATATTTTTTACCCTGCTGGAAAATCTTCTGCGCTTCCATGAAGCCGTCCAGCGTGTTCTTGGCTGTGGTGGAAGTCTGCACTATCTGCTTGGTGGTGTTGATGATGCCCTGCGCCAAGTTGCCGGGGTCTGACACCACCCACTGTGCGGATGCCTTGCCGATGAAGCAAAGGCATACCGCCATAAGGAGAATTGTTCTTTTCATTATCTTTTGTTTTCAGGGTTTGTAACTCGTTTGTATTCGCCGCCGGGCATGAGCGTTATCCGGTCGGTCTTTTTGTCATAGGTGAACTGTATGCGGAAGCCCGTTTCGATGAACAGGCAGCCGTTCCGTTCTGTTACCGGGTAAGCCGTTTCCAGTATTCTGCCCCTGACATTCGCTTTCCGGGTGACGGTGTATCTGCCGCCCGTTTCCGAGAGTGTGAAAGCCGGGTGTCCCCTGACGTGTACCCAATAGCCCTGCATCCTTTCCAGCTCCTTACTTCCGCTGTCCTCGCAGCCCGCCAGCAGGCAGGCGGACAATAGCGTGTATATCAGATTGTCAATCCATTTCATATTCCTAATTTTTAAGTTGTTGATGATTGGGGATTTCTTTTGCTTTCTGCAAGCCGCTTGATAGCCAGTTCAAGGTTGCCGCCCAGCTTGTCGGCGAGGGCGAACAGTTCCATTTTCTCGCTTTCCTCGGTCGTGTACGTGTAATATTCTTCCAATGAAACTTCCGTGGCATATACCGCCGATTGTGTGCCGCCCAGCGAGAAGAAAACTTCCTTGTACTTCCGTCCGGGGTGGTTCGCCATGTTGATAGACAATATCTGCGAACGCTCCTTGTCGGTCAGTCCCAAGAGGTTCTGTATGCTGTCGAACTTGTTGAGATATTTTCGCTGGTCTAACAATATTTTGCAGTCCGAGTTATTGATGATACTTTCTTTCACGATAGGGGAAGAAATAATATCCTCTACCTCTTGCGTGACTACAATCGCTTCCCCGAAATACTTTCGGACGGTTTTGTACAAATATTTTATGTAGTCCGCCATGTTCGCCGATGCAATCGCTTTCCACGCTTCCTCAATTAGTATTAACTTCCTTATCCCCTTTAACTTGCGCATCTTGTTTATAAAGGCTTCCATGATGATGATAGTCGTTACCGGGAATAAAATCTTGTGGTCTTTGATGTTATCCAACTCAAAGACAATGAAGCGTTTATGCAGCAAATCCAGTTCCTTGTTGGAGTTCAGCAGGTAGTCGTACTCACCGCCACGATAGTACGGTTCAAGCACGTTCAGGAAATTATCAATGTCAAAATCCTTTTCCCTGACGTTCTTCTGTTCAAGCTGTCGGCGGTAATCATCCCGGACAAACTCGTAGAACGTGTTGAAGCAGGGCGTTACCGAACTGTCTTTGCCTATCAGGTCGATATAGGCACTTACCGCATTGGACAACGCCACTTCTTCCGACCGTTTGGGGGCTTCATCGTCCCGCTTCCACAGGGTGAGTATCAGGGTCTTGATACTCTCTTTCTTCTCGATGTCAAATACCCCGTCTTCGACATAGAACGGGTTGAACGCTATCGGGTTCTCGTTGGTGTAGGTGAAATAAATCCCGTCCTCGCCGTGCGTGCGGTTGTGGATAAGCTGGGACAGCCCCAAGTAACTGTTACCCGTATCGACCAGCAGCACGTGCGCACCCTGCTCGTAATACTGGCGCACCATGTGGTTGGTAAAGAAGGACTTACCCGACCCGCTCGGCCCAAGTATGAACTTGTTTCTGTTGGTCGTGATGCCTTTCTTCATGGGCAAATCTGATATGTCGATGTGCAGCGGGCGACCGCTTACCCTGTCCACCATTTTGATGCCGAACGGCGAAAGCGAACTCTTGTAGTTCGTTTCTTCCACGAACAGGCAGAGAGCCTGCCCCAAGAACGTGTAGAAACTTTCCTCTGCGGGGAAGTCGGCTTCGTTGCCGGGTATGCCCGCCCAAAAGAGCGTGGGCGTATCGACCGTGTTGTGGCGTGGCTTGCACTCCATTAGTGCAAGCTGGCTTCCCACATCGTTGCGTATGCGTTTGAGTTCGTCCCTGTCGTCACTCCATGCCATGACGTTGCAGTGGCAGCGCACCGAGATAAGCCCCTTGCTATGCGCTTCGTTCAGGTACTCGTCTATCCACTCCTTGTTCACTTGGTTGGCACGGGAGTAGCGGGAGAGCGATTGCATATTCCGGGCGGTCTGCTCGAAGTTCTTCAGGTTTTCGGCGTGGTCGTCTATAAAGATGAACTGGTTATAGACGTGGTTACACGACAACAGCACGCCCACCGGGGCGGCGAATGACAGTCGGCAGTCGCTCCGGTCAGTGGACAGCTTCTCAAATCGGCAGTCCGTCCCGACCTTTCCGGGCAAATCTTCCACGTCCGAAAGCGTGTGCAGGCACAGTATATCGTCCCCGACCCGCATTTCTTCCGGGTACAGCCCGATGTCTTTCAGGCAAGTAGTGTCGGTTTGCGAGAGCGAGAAGTATTTCTCGATGATGCCCGCCTTTCCGTCCTGCCCGGTGATTTCCGATGCCGCCAGCCGGGTAAGGGTGACAAAACCGCTGTCGTTCATAATCCTTTCAAACTGCCCGACCGCTTCGATGAACTTTGCCGCCGCTTCCTTGTCGGCTATCTCCTGCGGTACAATCCTGCCCCGGCAGAGGGTGGAGAAGTCGCTCTGTCGGCGGCTTCTCTCCCTTGTCGTCTTTGTCAGGAACAGGTAGCAGTAATGGTTCAGGAACGGGCGTTCATTGAAGTGCCGTTCAAAGGAGCGGCTTAAAAAACTAAGCTCGTCCCTTTCGGTGTCGGGCTGGTAGTTCTCCTTGATGAAGAAGTCCTGCTTGTGTACTATGGAGTAGTCGGGCAGCACCTTGACCGCCTTGTACCACGCCGAATGTATGGCTTCGTACTCGGCACTGGTGACGATGAACAGTTCGGGCAGTTCCACCCTGAAAGCCACCGTTATGTCCGCATCCTTTGAAAGGATGCAGCCGTTTTCCACCGCCAAAAGTGGAAATTTCCTCTCCAGCGTGGTAGCCTTTAATGTATTCCTCATGTTCTTTCTTCCTTTCTTCTTTTGTAGTTGAACAGCCGGGGTATCGCCTTTCGGCTGATAATGAAGCGTGGGTGTCTTTTGCGTGCGGCGGCTTTCATCAGCCCGTGCGTGCCGTACCGTGCGTTGAGCCGGAACGTCTGCCACACGAGCAGCAGCGAAGCCGACACGATGAAACCGATACATATCCACTGGTTCACGCCTGCCATGAACAGGACGATGAACACCACGAAGACGGCGAGCAAGCCGCCGCAAAAGATAAAGAGGTACTGGCTTTTCAGCCCCTTGAACTCCACCGGCTTCCCGATACCCCTGTTTACCGGATATTCAGACATTGCCGCTGGTTTAGAGGAAGAACGAACGCAGGATAGTGGCGGCGACAATCAGGAAGATGCACGCCCCGAACCAACTGGCGGCGGTCTTTGAGGTGTCGGGGTCGCCGCTTGAAAACTTGTTATATACTTTTACCCCGCCAATCAAGCCGCAGACCGCCCCGATTGCGTACACCAGTTTTGTTCCGGGGTCAAAATACCCGGTGATTAGGTTCGTGGCTTCGGTGATGCCCGCCTGCCCGTTTCCTTGTGCGTAGGCACTTACCACGGCGGCAAGTATAGCCGCCGACAAGAAGATTTTCTTTCTCATTGTGATTTGTTTTTAATGCCGGGCGGCGGGTGGATAGTCCGCCTTTCCCGGCTGGTGAATAATTTGAAGTTTTAGTGGTCGGGGATAGTCCCGTTTGTCTGTTTGGTTTTCAGGTTGCCAATCAACCGTAATCCCGTTGTTTCATGCTGTCAGGCTTATACATTATTATATTATAGGAAATCGTTCATGTCGAACGCTTCGTGTTCCTCGCTTGTATCGCCAGTTCCGGCAGGGACAGCAGCCGTAGCCAATTCCGCTTCGTTGCGTCCCAGCAGTTCCGCCACCTTTGCCAGCCCGCCGTTGATGTTCTCCACCACCGCATCGTAGAGGTTCGTCCCCTCAATGCTTGCCAGTGTCCCGGCTGCTTGCCGTTTCTCCGCTTCGGTGGGGTTGTCGGCGTTCGCCGTGCGTACCGCATCGCCCAGTTCATCGAAGCTCACGCCCGTAGCCCGCCCGGTATCATCGTCACCGTCCATGTACCCGGCTATTTCCTCGTCCTCGTAGTCGGGTTCGTCATTCTCGTAATCGGGCGTTTCTTCCGCTTCGGCTGCTGCTTCCGGAATGTTTTCTTCCGGCTGTCCGTCAGCCTGCGGCGCAAAAATAATATCATTTTCAGCCGCTTGTGGGAGGTGTCCCGATTTGTCCTGCGCTGTCCCGATTAGTCCGCCCTTGTATCGGCTTTCACCTATCAGCGTGTAGCCCGAAACCTCGTTTCGTGGGAGTGGCGCATCATCCGTTCTGCCCGTTGATGTCCGGCTGTCCGTGTAGCGATACCACAGCCACAGGGCGATATAGTACACCAAAAGCCCGGTAAGTATGCAATAGATTACCATAGTCAGACAGGCTTTTGGAAGTTGCTTTCGTACAGGGTGTTTATCTCGTCTTGGTACTGCTCGAAGTGGCGCAGCAGAATGTTTTCCACGTAGCTACTTACCGTCACCTTGCGCCCGCCTATCACTGTCACGATACGCATCAGCTTCTCGTGCGTGGTGCGGCTTACATACAAGGGCTGTCGGTATGCCAGTTCCACTTTCTGAAAGTAGGTTTCCCGGTAGTCGCCCGAACCGCCCTTGCGCTTGCGGGGTGTCGGTTTCTCTACTTGCACCGCTTCTGTTTGTGTTTCTTGCGGTACATCATTCGTCTTATTATTATCTTGTTTACTGGGAACACCCTGCGAGATAAGCTCTTTCATGAAATCCTCGTCTATCTTCGGCATCCCGCCGCTTTGCTTTGCCATATCATTTTAATTTGATGTAGTACACTATTTCGGTTACCAGTTCTTCCAAGTTGCTTCCCCTTACCAGCGGGCGGCTGGCGGGAAAGAGCGTGGAGCGGAACACCGCCTTTTTATCCGCCACCAGTTCCTTTTTGTAGCGTTTGGTATCGGGGATAAAGGTTTTCATCAGCGGCAGTTCCAGTTCCTTAATGGTCTTGTCGTAGGCGGTGTAAAGGTCTGTTTTCTCCCTACCGTCCACCATGTTCCAAAAGAGGTACAGCCCGGCAAGTCGGCAGGCTTCATTCCTCACCAATAGCTTTTGGATAGCCATTGCGAACGACAGGCTGCTTTCCAGCACCACCTTGTCGGCTGAAATGGGGGTGAAAATGTAGTCCATGCCCGCAAGGGAGTTTATCACGCCCTCGCTGTTCACCGTGCCGGGCAGGTCGAAAAACACTATATCCGGCACGTGTCCGGCGGCTATATGTTCGTCAGCCGTTGCAATCGCCTTTTCAGGTGAACTGCACAATACCGGGTAGGCTTTCTTCCCCAGCCGGGTGAACTGCTCATACGCCATTCGCTTGTAATCTTCATCCGCCCCGACCTGCTCGGCATCCCGCTTTCGCATCCCGGCAATGGAGTGTTGCGGGTAGTCGCAATCGACCACCGCCACATCGTAGCCTTTGAGGTAGTAGAGGTAACTCGCCGCCAGCACGGTAAAGGTGGTTTTGCCGACCCCGCCCTTTTGGGTGGAAAAGGCGACATAAAGGGGTGTTTTCTCGTTTTCCATATTGCTTTCGTTCATTATTGGTTGATTTATTTATTTATTGCTTTCAATCATTCATTCTTTCCATGTTGCAATCTTGAAATATTGAAAGACTGTTTTATTTCAATCTTGTTTTCCTGCTTTCATTCTTTCTTGAAATATTGAAATCCTGCAATCACGTTTTCTTGAAATCATGCTTTCAATCATTCTTTCCTGATTGGAATATTTCTTTCAATCTTGCTTTCAATATTGAAATCCGATGCAAAAAAAGGGAGAAAAAACGTCCTCTGAAAACCTTGTCCCGATTTGTCCTGCGCTGTCCCGTTTTGTCCACCAACCACCTATTTTACAGCATTATAAATCACCGTTACTTTGCAGCGGAGTAACGAACCGCAGGGGACGGAGGTGTAAATCCGGGCTGGTGAACGGCAGGACTTACCGCTTCACGATAACCCCAATCCGTCACGGACGGATTTCGATTTTCGTCAGAAAATAGCAAGGTGTGTTTTGTATGCTACAAAACCGTTTTCCGTGCCTGAAAACGCCTTGCCCCTTGCGGGGGTAAAAATCACTCCGAAGTCGTAATTTTTTAATCCAAAGAAGCATGGAAACAAGAAAACCTAACAAGGGCGGTCGCCCCGCCCTCGCAGACCCGGCGAAGCATCGCCATGTCCTTTACCTGAACGACCAGGAGAACGCCCGCTTCCTCTCGCAATGGGAGCAGTCGGGCGTTACGAGCAAGTCCCGTTTCATCGCTTCCCGGCTGTTCGGCGAGCCGTTCCGGGTGGTGAAAGTGGACAAATCGGCGGTTGAGTATTGCGCCCGGCTGACCGAATTTTACGCCCAGTTCCGGGCGGTAGCGGTCAATTACAACCAAGTTGTAAAGGCGTTGCACTGCAATTTTTCGGAGAAAAAGGCACTGGCTTTTCTCTATAAACTGGAGAAAGCGACCACCGAACTGGCGATGTTGAACCGTCAGGTTATCGACCTGACAAACGAGTGCAAGGAACTATGGTTGCCAAAATAAGCACGGGCGGCAATATGTTCGGCGCACTGGCGTACAACCAAAACAAGGTGGACAGCGGGGAAGCAAAGGTGCTTTTCTCCAACCGGATGCTGTTGGGTGAGGACGGAAATTTCTCTATCGGCGAGTGTATGCGCAGCTTTGAAATGCAGATGCCCGTCCAGCTATCCACCAAGAAGCCGATACTTCATATTTCCATAAACCCGCACCCGGAAGACGTGCTGACCGACCAGCAGCTTTCCGACATTGCCAAAGAGTATATGCGGAAGTTGGGCTATGGCGACCAGCCCTATTTGGTGTACAAGCATACCGACATCGACCGCCACCACATCCACATCGTGGGGTTGCGGGTGGACGAGAACGGCAAGCCGCTGAATGACAGGTTCGAGCATCGGCGCAGCAAGCAAATCACCCGTGAACTGGAAAAGAAATACGGGCTGCACCCGGCAGAGCGAAAGGAACGTGCCGAACGCCCGGAACTTAAAAAGGTGGACTATGCCGCCGGGGATGTGAAGCACCAAATCGGCAATACCGTGAAAGCGGCTTGCTATGGCTACCGCTTCCAGTCGTTCGGGGAGTACAAGGCTTTGCTTGCCGCTTACAACGTGTGCGCCGAGGAAGTCAAGGGTGAAGTGAACGGCAAGCCCTATCAGGGCATTGTCTATTCCGCTATGAACGACAAGGGAGAAAAGGCGGGCAACCCGGTAAAGGCTTCCCGCATCGGCAAGTCGGTGGGTTATGTAGCGGTGCAGCGCAGAATGGAGAAATCGGGCGAAGCAATCAGGAACGGGAAACTGAAAGAGCGCACCCGGAAGATTGTAGCCACTGCCATGCAGACCGCCCGCAGCCGCAAGGAACTGGAACAACAGCTAAAGAAGCAGGGCATTGACGTGGTATTCCGTCAGAATGACAGCGGGCGCATCTATGGCGTTACGTTCATCGACCATGACAGCCGGGTGGTGCTGAACGGTTCACGCTTGGGTAAGGAGTATTCGGCGAACGTGTTCAACGAACGCTTTTCGGGCGAAACCGGAAAGATGCACCAGTCCGAAGTGGAAATACAACAACGGGAACAATCCACGCATCAGGAACAGCCGGGCTTCACGCCGAAAGCCGACATCGTTTCGGGCGTGGCTTCCGTGCTGGGTGCTTTCGGCGGATTGTTGGGCGGCGGTGCATCAGGCGGTGACGATCCGCAGGACACCGCCCGCCAAAAGAGAAAGAAGAAAAAGAAGCGCACAAGGCGCATCGACTAACTTAAAAAAACATTACAATCATGCAACAGGAAGATGATTTGAGAGGGCTTGCAAGGGTCATGGACTTTATGCGGGCTGTCAGTATTCTATTCGTGGGAATAAACGTGTACTGGTTCTGTTACTCCACCCTGAAAGAATGGGGAGTGACGTTTGAGGTGATAGACAAGATACTGTGGAACTTCCAGCGTACCACCGGGCTGTTCTCGTCCGTCCTTTGGACAAAACTATTTTCGGTGGTGTTCCTCGCCCTGTCGTGCATCGGCACTAAGGGCGTGAAAGAGGAAAAGATAACGTGGGCGAAGGTACATTGCAGTCTTGCGGCGGGTGTCGTGTTGTTTTTCCTGAACTGGTGGTTGCTGGAACTTCCGCTGCCACACACGGCGGATGCCGTGTTTTATATCGCCACGCTGTCGGCGGGCTATATCTGTATGCTCATGGCGGGTACATGGATGTCCCGGCTGTTGAAGAACAACCTAATGGATGATGTTTTTAATACAGAGAACGAAAGTTTCCAGCAGGAAACAAGGCTTATCGAGAACGAGTATTCCGTAAATCTGCCTACCCGGTTCTACTATAAGAAGAAATGGAATAACGGCTGGATAAATGTCGTGAACCCGTTCCGTGCCAGCCTTGTGTTGGGTACGCCGGGTAGTGGCAAATCGTATGCGGTGGTAAACAGTTACATAAAACAGCAAATCGAGAAAGGTTTTGCGCTTTACTGCTATGATTATAAGTTTCCCGATTTATCGGAAATCGCTTATAATCATTTGCTTAACCACTTGGACGGGTATAAGGTAAAGCCTAAATTCTACATTATCAATTTTGACGACCCCCGCAAGAGCCACCGATGCAACCCGATAAACGCCAGCTTCATGTCGGACATTGCGGATGCCTACGAAGCCAGCTACACGATTATGCTTAACCTTAACCGCTCTTGGATAAGCAAGCAGGGCGATTTCTTCGTGGAAAGCCCGATTATCCTGCTTGCAGCCATTATTTGGTACTTGCGCATTTATCAGGGCGGCAGGTATTGCACGTTCCCCCATGCCATTGAACTATTGAACAAGAAATACGCCGATGTATTCACTATTTTGCGCAGTTATCCCGAACTGGAAAACTACCTTTCCCCGTTCGTGGATGCTTGGGAATCAGACGCTCAAGAGCAGTTGCAGGGTCAAATAGCAAGTGCGAAAATCCCGCTTTCAAGGATGATTTCACCCGCCCTTTACTGGGTTATGACAGGTGATGATTTTTCACTGGACATCAACAACCCGAAAGAGCCTAAAATCTTGGTTGTCGGCAACAATCCTGACCGCCAAAATATCTACTCGGCAGCATTGGGACTGTATAATTCCCGTATCGTGAAGCTGATAAACAAGAAAGGTCAGCTTAAAAGTTCGGTGATTATAGACGAGCTGCCAACGATTTATTTTCGAGGGCTTGACAATCTGATTGCAACCGCCCGAAGCAACAAGGTAGCGGTTCTGCTGGGCTTTCGGGATTACAGCCAGCTTACCCGTGACTATGGGGACAAGGAAAGCCGTGTAATCCAAAATACGGTGGGCAACGTGTTTAGCGGTCAGGTAGTCGGTGAAACGGCAAAAATACTGTCGGAGCGTTTCGGAAAGGTGTTGCAGAAACGGCAGAGCATGACGATAAACCAGCGGGAGAAGTCCACCTCGATAAGTACCCAAATGGACAGCCTGATACCCGCCAGTAAAATATCCAACCTCACGCAAGGTATGTTCGTGGGGGCTGTGGCGGACAACTTCGATGAACGGATAGAGCAGAAGATTTTCCACTGCGAAATCGTGGTGGACAATGAAAAGGTGAAACGGGAAACCGCCCGTTACGTGAAGTTGCCGCAGATAATCGACTTCACCGACAAGGACGGCAACGACCGGA
>ERZ824600.3356-NODE-3356-length-15423-cov-3.279932_pt1 | contig 15423 bp, 11 predicted proteins | sample MGYA00519933_ERZ824600 | MGnify/ENA primary metagenome ERZ824600 (study PRJEB31778, sample SAMEA3449178) | human gut metagenome | biome: human gut; feature: human-associated habitat; material: faeces | place: United Kingdom | collected 2010/2012 ... | reverse complement strand
ACGGAACGGCACTGAAACAGGCGCAGGGTGCAAACGCCATAGTGGACACGATGAGCGCAACTGTTATAAAAAAGCATAATCCTGGCATGAGTGATACGCAGTTAAGACAGCTTATCACCGCCCATATTGATGAGGACGAGTTTTGCCGCTATGTGATACAACGGGACATAAACGGGATTGCCCTTGCTCTGCGGGAAACACACAAGGACGATTTTTTCAGCGTCCCAGAGGATAACCCGCTAAAAGAAATGCTGGAAACTGCTGGTGAAATCGTCAGCCAGGACAGCGACACGGAACAAGCGTACTTGGCGTTTATCTGCAAACGGCTCAAGCTGAATTTTAGGAAGCTGTCAGTAGAAGAACGGAAGTGGCTGAAAAAGATTGCGGAAAAATCCGACTTGCTGAAGAATCCAAAACCGCAGAGAGGACGAAGATAAAAAATGCCTGAACGGCGGTTCTGGTTTTTCAGAACCACCATCCAGGCATTTTGTTTAGTAATAGAAAAAGGTGCAGTTGATTATTGCGTATTGTCAATCTCTCTCAAACCGGGTAGTAAAAATACGGCAAGCGCAACGATGATAATGCCAATTCCGCAAATGACAAACCATTTCTCAACTCCCAGCCGCTCCGCCAGAGGCCCGGAAATGACAAGGCCAAACGGCATGGCGAGGGAAGCGGCGCTTGTCAGTAGAGAAAAAACTCTCCCCAGATATTCTGGTTTGACCGTTTCTTGAAAAATCGCATTTTGCACACCGTAAAATGGAGCGGAAATTCCCATAACAGTACAGCACACAACAAAGACAAGAAATGCGTCTGGCGGCAAAAGCCCGGAGAGCATATTGCTAACGCCCATCAGGAGAACGGAAAGACCGATGGTGTACCGCCGTTTCTTAAAACCGCCCCAAATGCTCAGAATGACTCCGCCAAGCAGCATACCAACCGCAAAAGCAATTTCAGCGGCAGAGGCATGGGCCGGTGTTCCTTTGAAGTATGACATACAGATGAGAGGAAAAAGCGTACTGATTGGCATATAAAAGAACATATAAATTACACCAATCCAGAGCAGAGCAAAGAGGCCCCTGTTTTGCTTTAATACCACATACCCCTCTTTCATATCCTGTAAAAACTGTTGTCTTTTCGTTTCTGGACATAGTTCAGGCGTTGGTATGGACGAAATCGCAACAGTCACACAGGCAAGGATTGCACCCACAATATCTAACAATATAATTGCATTAAGAGGCCAAACAGCATATAAAAACGCTGCGGCAGCTGGACTGATAATCGCACTTACTGCTTGCATGGTCTGCGTGTAACCAGCGCATTTTGTAAGTTCCTCTTTTGGCACAATCATAGGTGTTGCTGCGCTGAATGCTGGAGAATGAAAAGCAGTTCCCGCACTTCGGATTAACAGGACAACCATAATAGACCATACGGGCAATTCCATGTAAAACGCCACCAGCGCCAGAATACCGCCAGCGGCGGCAATTATCAAATCCGCACCAATCATTACGCTTTTACGGCTGTGCCGGTCAACAAAAGCACCTGCAAACGGGCCTAAACAGGCTTGCGGCAAAAATCCAATCAGTGTTGCCGCCGTCAATATGATTGCAGAATTAGTTTTCGCAACCAAATAAAAGATAATGGCCATTTGCAAAATACCGCTGCTAATAAAGGATATTGCTTGTCCGGCAAGAAGTGTAAAATAAGTTTTTCTCCATGAATTGTTGTTTTGGGTCATAATGCGAACCTCCTTTTTTATTGCATTGTTCCTTTGTTTCTGCAATAAAAAGCAGGCGTTGTCCCACAGAGAGGGCAGACGCCTGCATAACAACAAAGCACGAAAAAACACCACGATACAGTTCAAAGACTGCTCGTGTCAAACCTACGTGTTCCTTTGCATACGCACGCAAAAAAAGCCCACCATCATGTGGAAAGGTACTTCTACTTTTTATTGCTTATTAGCGTACACAAATTAACACACGTAAGCCTCCTTCCAATCTCAAACTGTCGCACAGTATAACACACATCCGATAGACTTGTCAACCATTTTTAACCTTGTTTTCCATCTTGTTTTTCCATCTCTTACGGGCAGTAGCAAAGCCAGGCGAGCCAGTCAACGGTCAAGATGAACGGCGCTTTCAGCGCCGCCGTTGACAGTCTCGCCCGTCTTTGCTGATGGGTAATCAAGGCGGGAAAGCCATTTTAGGGCTTTCCCGCCCATTTCAATTTTGGGAGAAGAAAGGCCCCAAAATGAACGAGTGCGGCCAAACACTTTTAGGGATTGGCCACCTTGTCCACCCATCCAGCGGGGCGGCGGGGAACGGTCAAGGCCGGGCGTCAGCCCATTCATTTCAGCCTTGACGGTTTCCTGCCGTCCTGCTACTTTTCCCGGAGTGTGGCCACACATCTGGTCACGGTGTCCAGAGCTTTGGGACTTTTTGTCCCATAGGCCGGGGGCGGAGGACGAGGGACGGGGGCTTTCATAATACGCCCTGTCTGCTGCTGAAATCAGCCCTTTGTTTCCGGCTTACCAGCCCCAAACAAAGCCCTGCTTTCCTGCCGCGTCAAATGCCCTTGCCCTCCCCGGCGGCAACGGTATTTTCACGGCAACGCCGACAGAGCGTATAACACACTACACTTTGCTTCGCAAAGTCGTGTGCCAAATGGGGGCGTTGCCCCCTTTGGAAACCCCCACAAGAAAAGGCGGTACGCTACCCCTCCACGGGGCGCATACCGCCTTTTCTTGTTATCCAGCCCTCCGGCTGTATCGGTTGAGCAAAAGTCCGCGTGGGATTGATGTGGTATCTTTAACTTTGGGAAACTCCCCGCTCCCACCGGCTGACGGCTTTATCCGTCACATGAATCTTTTCCGCAAGCTCTGCCTGCGTCATCTTTTTCTCTTTTCGCATTCCGGCAATAAACCGCCCGAACTCTTTCGCTTCCACGTCGTGTCCCTTCCTCCTGCTGTTCCCGCACCGTCTCATGTTGCCCAGCGGAGCGTTTTTACAGTCTCAGAATAGGCGAAAATAGGCTGTTTTGTCAATCTACGAATCCTTTACCTGCGTTTTTACGCCAAAAAATCCCCGATTCAGCACAAAAGTGCCAAATCAGGGATCTTGTATTTTCCTGTATTTACAGCCCGATCATATTTGCAAACAATACGATCAGCGGAATGGCAATGATGGTTCTCTCCAGAAAGATCACCAGTAGTTTCCAGAAATTCAACGGAATTTCACTTATAAATGCCGGGGCGGGAACTTTTTGTTAAAAATATCGGAATCTGCCGAATTCTGCGATTCCCCCTGTTTCTTTCGTTGCATAGGCAAACAGTCCCACTCTGCATCCTGTGAAATGATCCATTTTGAAATAGAGCTGATGCCATGGTCCGATCTGTTTCCATTTTTCATCGCTCCAATATAAAAACCGGACTTTATCGTGCTGGTTCTGGAAATCCGCTTCCATCCGGATTCTTATTTTCGATGATTCAACCGCCACTGCTTCCCATTCGTTTTCTTCACTGTTGCCCTGATTTCCTTCCAGGCTGTCATTTTCCGCTTCGAGAGATCTCATAACCAGAAACATCCGTCCATCACGCTTTGTAACTGCCGCCATGCCGTAACATCCCTGTAATGCACACATACCTGCATAATCTCCGTCCTTCAGTCTTTCCGCATCAACGGTTACTTCTGTTATGCACATCGGAAACTTCATCCTCTGGGTGATCGTATTTACTGCCTGCGTGACATTTTTGCACTGCTTTTTACAGCTCATTCGGAGGCACCCTTTTTCTGCATCATTCTCAATCCAGGAAAGTTCCGGTTCGTGATTGAACTGCCAGCAGCTCTTCCATCCAAACGTTCCAAACAGCCGTTTCTGGTCCGGATTCCATTCTGAAAAATCATCACTCTCCACAAGCGAATGATACTGTTCCTCCGGTCTTGTGCTTTTTGTTTCCACTTCACAGAGTGCCCTTCCCGAATCACCCAATACCGGATAATTTTCTTTTATGATCTGCTCTTTTTGTTCGCCCGGCGCCGGCATATAGGTAACTCTGACATTTTTCTCCCATTTTACTGGCACAAGAACCGGGATTCTGCCGACAGCACCTCTGTCCTGGAAAAGTACGGCGTACCATTTATGATCCGGCGTATCCACAATTCCTCCCTGCGCAACGCCCTGGCCGCAATACCCCATGGTATCACACAACACATCTCCGCCTCTAAATTCTCCCGTCAGGCTGTCTGATACATAGCATGCCTGCGTCCGCATCCACCTGTCCGGAAGGGAATGAATCAGGAATAAATAATACATTCCATTGATTTTATAAAAATGACTTCCTTCAAAACCAAGCCCCGGATTCCGACTATCACTGACCAGAATCCGATCCAGTCCGCCTTCCTTTGGACCGCCCAGATCTTTTTTCAATTCCTGCAGACGAACATTTCTATTGCCGGAAACAATATAAACATGATCATCCTCAAACAAAAGTGAGCAGTCATGATAAAAGCCTTCTATGATGCGTTTTTCCCATGGTCCTTCGATATTATCAGCAGTATAAAGGTATGTTTTTCCGGTATCATTCGCCACAAAGCAAATATAATACATCCCTTTATGGTATCGGAGCGATGCGGCCCACATGCCTTTTCCATAGCAGTTTTTCTCACCAACAAGCCTCTGTTCCTCTGTGCTGTCCAGTCTTTCATACACATAGCTCAGATGTTCCCAGTGAATGAGGTCATACGACCGCAGAATCTCACACCCCGGCATAAAGTGCATTGTAGTGCTTACCATGTAATACGTATCATCTACCCGGATGACATCTGGATCCGGATAATCCAGTTCTGTAATTGGATTTTTTCCTGCTATCTTCATATGCTCTCTCCTCATATAATATTTCAGGGTCATGCCAAAACAGCATGACCCTGGATAAAATGCAGTATCTTTATTCTTTTACTCCGCCAAGAGTAAGCCCGGCAACAAAGTATTTCTGTAAAAATGGATAAATACAAATAATTGGAAGCATGGTAATAATGGTTGCTGCTGCACGGACCGACGTCGGTGTGACCGAACCGGCTGCATTTTTCATTGCTTCCACAGAGGTTCCCTGATTCGTAACCGATGATAAGAGTTTCATAAGCTCATACTGAAGGGTCGTCAGATTGCTGTTCATTCTGTTGTACAGCATCGCATCAAACCAGGAGTTCCACTGTCCTACCGCCACAAATAATGCTACGGTTGCATATACCGGCTTACAGAGCGGTGAATAAATCTTCAGAAAAATCGTGGTATATCCTGCACCGTCAAGCTGCGCGGACTCTTCCAGACTGTCGGAAATTCCGTTCATATAGGTACGGATTACCAGCATATTGAACGCACTGACCATTCCAGGAATTACATATACCCCGAAACTGTTTGTCAGGCCAAGTTGTTTGTACAGCAGGAATGTAGGAATCATTCCACCGTTGACATACATGGTGATAACCCAGAATAAGGATAATTCTTTTTTAAACAGAAAGCGTTTTCTGCTTACAATAAACGCCAGGATTGCATTTGCTACCAGTGCCAGCAGCGTTCCGATGATGGTTCGCGCCACTGTGATATATGCGCCCGTGATCAGGTTATCCTTCTGAAGAACGGTGATATAGTTTTTCCATGTGAATTTTCTTGGCAGCAGATAAATTCCTCCGCGAAGGGCATCTGTACCATCGTTTAATGATATTGCCAGTGTATTTAATACCGGATACAGTGTAATGACTATAAACAGTACCATGATAATACCATTTATTATCGGAAACAGATCCAATTTTCCGGTCTTTTTTCCAGTTTTTTTTGCCATGATGAACCTCCTTAGAACAATCGCTCTTCGCCATTGCGTTTTGCAATCTGGTTTGCGATCATAATCAGTATAATGCTGACTGCACTCTTGAAAATACCTGCTGCCGTACCGATTGCATAATCGCCCTGGCTGATACCCCATTTCAATACGTAGATATCAATGGTCTGTGATACTCTCTGTACCAGGCCGTTTCCTAAAAGATACTGAATTTCAAATCCGGCATTCAAAACGTTGCCTACGTTCATCAGGAGAAGAATCATAATGGTCGGTTTGATTCCAGGAAGTGTCACGTACTTAATTTTATTCCACCTTCCGGCGCCGTCTATGGATGCCGCCTCATATAAAGATGGATCAATTGCTGTGATTGCTGCCAGATAAATAATGGCATTCCAGCCGGTTTCCTTCCACACATTTGCAAAAGCAACAATAGGCCAGAAGTAGCTCGTATGTGCAAAAAAGTTAATTGGCTGTTTGATGATATGCAGATTCACCAGAACTTCATTTACAATACCAGTTCCGGAAAGCATATCATGCAGAATACCGGTTACAATAATCCACGAAAGGAAATGCGGCAGATAGGAAATGGTCTGAACCACTTTTTTTCCTATATGGCTTCTGATTTCATTTAATAAAATTGCAAACGCAATTGCCGTTACGAAAGTTACAACAAGATTGATAACTCCCATTGCCAGAGTATTCCGGATAACACGGATAAACGTCATATCTGAGAACAGTGTCCGGAATTTTTCTAATCCTACAAACTCTGAATGCAGGATTCCTAGTTTCGGTTTGTAGTTCTGAAATGCCATTGCCCAGCCAGCAAGCGGAAGGTAATAGAAAATCACACCATATGCTACGATAATTGCTGCCCAGAAAAGCAGGACTTTCTGTCTTTTGATTTCTTTCCATGTGATTTTTGTTCTGGGCTCTTTTGTTTTTGATTTTGTTCTCGCTAAAGACATGACCTCACTCCTTAAAAAAACGGGCAGATGAAATTTTTCACATCTGCCCGCTTCAAAATTTCATTTTTTATTTGAACTTCGCTGCCTGCTCCATTCTTGTGTCTAATTCAGTCTGCAGTTCACTGATAAAGTCTTCCGGGTGGCATGCATTGTAAGCATCCATGTAGGTATCCCATGCCGCGTCAAAATCTTTTGCCATAACAACCTGCGGAAGCTGCTCATGTTTTACATCTGCAATTTTGTTCCATGCAACTCCGCCAGGTGTATCTGTTGTGAAATTGTTAGAGAAGGACCACATCGGATACCAGTCTCCAGGTGCCTCATTTGTTCCAAGCATCTCAACATAAGTCTCAACACCATAAGCCTCAAAGGTTTCTTTTACATCCTGATTTAATCCATCAAAGAACTCACTTGCCTGTCCATCCGGTTTATTGGCGTTAATTCCATCATCACTGGTTCCAGTGTACTGTGGGAAGTAGGAATATGGGCAGGTATGAGATGCTTTGTACGCGGTATCAGACTGTTTCGTCCGCTCTTCCTCTGTTCGGTAGAATTCTCCGTTTTCATCCACCTCATAATCGGTACCCTCTACACCCCAAAATCTGAGATTGTGAATATCCTGATCCAGAAGATCATTTACAAACTGTAATGCTCCTTCCACATCTTCACAGCTTGTTGTAATTGCAAGACCGCTCGACTCATTAAATGCCCCGCCTGAATTGTGCCACTGATTGTCACGGCCATCAATCGTAACCGGAACAGGAATATAATCGCAGCCCTGCTCATCCAGTCCAGCCTGTTTGATTGCATCATTTGCATTCGAGAAATCCCACCACTGATCAATCATTCCAAGTACACGTCCGGTAGAAAGTTTGGAAATATATTCATCGTAACTCTGTGTAAAGGATTCCGGATCTACAATTCCCTTCTGATACTCTTCATTCAGTTTTCGGAAGTAGGCAACCGCTGTATCCGAAGTGTTATAATCTAAAACGGTCAGTGTATCCGGATCTACCATACAGGATCCATCATTTGGATATCCGTCGAGGAACTGCGGGGCATTCTCCAGACAGAAATATCTCCAGTCGTCACAGAGGATGGTGTATGGAATATTTTCCGTTCCGTCTTCCATAGTCGGATTCGCTTCGTTGTAGGATTCAATCAGATTAAAGTAATCATCCATTGTTTTAATTTCCGGATAACCCGCCCATTTTAAGACTCTGGCCTGAATCCAGAATGCTTCATCATTATGTGTACATACTTTTTCTTCATTTTTAATGCAGCTAAACTGTGGAATCCAGTAAATATGGCCATCATCCTGTCTTAATTTTTCCCACTCAAGATCAGAGAACAGATTTTTAATATTAGGATAATCATCCAGATAGTCATCCAGTGCAACCAGTGCATCGGCATCATATAACTGCATCTGTCCGTTTCCGCCCTCAATAAAGTCCGGATACTCTCCTCCTGCGATCATGGTGCCAATAGCCTCAACATCCGTCTGACCCGTCAGCCAGGTTTCTTTTACCTTTGCGCCTGTTTTTTCTGCAATGATCTGCTGAACCTCATTATCATCATTGATTTCGGATCCCGGGACTGCAAAAAATGCGGTAAATTCTTTTATCTCTCCGTCAGAATCTCCCTTAGAGGAACTCTTTCCTCCTGCTCCACATCCTGCGAGCAGGGTTGCTGCCATTGCCGAGGCAAGCAGCATGCTTACAATTTTTTTTCTCTTCATCTTGTAATACCTCCCTTTGATAGTATTTATTTTATCAGTTTGCAGGTTTGAAACAATCGGATGAACTATAGTAAGAAACAGGGTAAATTATAGATCGTAGATACGCACTATAATTTACCCTGTTTCTTACTTCCTGTTTTCTTTAACTTCCCTGCTGCATCTGTTTTCGGAATCTGGCCGGTGTGCACCCTTTCACCTGAATAAAACGGTTTACAAAATAATCCAGATCATGATATCCTACTTCTTCTGCAATCTGCACAATTTTTTTATCCGTGCGGATCAGAAGGCCTGCGGCCTGCTCCATCCGGAAATTGTTCAGATAGTCCTTGAAGGAAAGACCATATTTTTTCCGAAACAGCTGCCCGAGATAGGCACTGTTGACATAGTATTTTTCACTGAGACCCTTCAGCGTGAGGTTGGCGGCATAATTCTCTTTGATTTCTTTTTCTACCATGCCGAGAACGCCCCTGGAAACGTTTTTTCGAAGCTGAGAAAGATAATCGCCGTATTCACATGCAAAGCGCGCCATATGCGCCTTACTGCCACGCAGGATACCATTCTCAAAGCTGCTTTCACTGATCAGCCGCAGGATTTCTTCCTGGTTTACGTCATTATCCTGCTCACTCGCCAGATGGATCAGTTGGAAAAGCAGATAATTGATATTCAGATTCATGCTCTCAGCATTCATTCCCATCTGACTCATTTCTTCATAAAACTGTTCTACTGCTTTCCGGATCTCCATGTGGTTATTCTGTTCAATGGTGGTAAGAAGCTGATCCAGCCCCTGTTTGCATAAGACCATTCCAGCCGCTGTAACCTGCACTTCATCCTCATAATAATAGATTTCTTTTCGTGCCCGGAACCCCTGAAAAGAGCGGAGCATACAGGCATTACCATACGATCTTGCCACATTGCTGATATCTGGTACTTTTTTCCCAACCAGCATAATAACCGGCTGTTTCGTATTATTGACAAGATATTGCCGGAATGCAGAAAGGTATGTTTTATCATCCATTCCCAGACGCTCCGCAAGGTTTTCAGAATATACAAAACCAATATCATATATTTTTTCATCCGCAGAAACATCAAATACACAGTGCTTGGCATCTTCTTTCAAAAATTCTCTGCAGCAGTCATACAGCTCTCTTTGAAAATTCCGCAGGTCTTTATCGCTCTGTTCTTCCAGATTGTTCGGCTGTTCTTTCTGAATCTCCACATAACGGATTCCCTGCGTATCTTTCATGTGTTTTTTTACGTAATTAAGATTGACATCATCGTATTTTCCATGGATTAAAGAGATCAGATGTCTCGAAAAATAGGCATGTTCCATTTCCTCATGTGCCTTTGATTCCTGTCTCTCCCGGTCTGATAATGCACGAACCTTATGCAACAGTTTTAACAGGGTTTCCCGGTCAACAGGTTTTAACAGATATTCCGTACATTTATTCTGCATGGCACGCCTTGCGTAATCAAACTCCGCATAACCGCTCAGAATAACAAAATACGCATCCGATATTTCTTCCCTTCGTATCTGCTCCAGTAATTCCAGACCTGTCATACCAGGCATCCGGATATCTGCTATGATAAGATCCACTTTTTCTTTTTTCAAATATTCCAGTGCTTCCAGACCGTTTTCTGCCGTCGCAGCAATTTCAAATCCTTCTTTTTCCCAGTCTATGATGACCTTAATTCCCTGCAGGATAAAGGGTTCATCATCAACCAACAGTACTTTTAACATTTTTCTCCTCCCTGCTCTACACTACATATACTCCAGGGGCATCCAGATTGTTATCAGTGTACCCACCCCTTCTTCTCCATCCAGATCGATCTTCACTTTATTTTCCGATACCATTTTCAATCTTAAACATGCATTGACAATTCCTACCCTTCCTTTCTTTTTCAGCATCTCAATGTCTGCGTTTCTCATGTTTTCCAGAAGTTCCTGCCTTTTGCCTTCTTCCATTCCGTTCCCAGTATCTTCTATTTCCATGCAGATCAGCTCGTTTTGTTCATATACTCTTACAAAAATCCAGCCTGGAGACGCTTTACTTTCAATTCCATGCACACATGCATTTTCTACGAATGTTACCAGCGTAAGTTTTGGAACCTTTCTTTTTCTGCATTCTTCATCAATCTCAATCTGATAACTCAGTCTTTCTCCGAAACGATATTTCTGGAGTGCCAGATACGCCTTTACAAATTCCACTTCCTGTTCAATCGTCACAGAGTCCTCGCCCCATTCGACATACTGTCTTTGCATGACAGCCAGTTTTTCAACCATATCCGCTGTTTCATTCTCATTTTTCAAAATGCTGTGCATGCGGATGCTCTCAAGTGCATTAAACAGAAAATGAGGATTAATCTGGCTGTGAAGGGCAAGAAGTTCTGCATTTTTGCGGCTGACAAGCATCTCCTGCTCTACGAGTTTGTTTTTATAAACTGTCTGAATCAGCTCATTTGTCCTGGCCGCCATTCGATTGTAGCTTCGAATCATACTTCCGATTTCATCTTTTCCGCCTTCATGACGCATCGGTACAAGCTGTTCGGAATCCACGCTTTTAAACACTTCATTCAGCTCCGTAATACGTTTTGTGAACGAATGATTCAGGATATGTACAAAAAAGAATGGCAGAATCGCATTAATCAGGATCAGAAGCAGAATACTCGGTAAATTATGAGCAATATTCGCAATCGCGTTCTCCCCCGTACGTCTGACATACACCTCAAGTTCCGTACCATACAGATTGACCGTCTGATGATATCCCTTCTTTATTTTATCATCCAGTTCTTCAAAGTCTGAACCTGTGCTTCCATGTTTCGTATTGGAAAGTACAATCTGATTCTCCTCACACTTCTTTACCAGATTCTGATACGCACTTATAATATCTTCTACATAATCCAATGCCGGCTTTTTGCCGGTAAATCTGCATAGCCTCAACATGGTATAGGCTCCAATGACAACCGGCTTTGTTTCGATTCCAAGTGCCTTTGCCTCTGCATATTCATCCACCAGTTTATTTCCGGATAACTGAATTACGGTATCATCTTCCACTTCCGGAACGATATAATGGTAATTGGTATTAAACCATTTTTTCATGGCAAGCGCTTTTACATCTCCGGAAGCTCCCTGATAGCCCCGTGCCATTGCAAAATAGGTATCCAGTCCGGACAATTCCAATTCTTTATAGCGCTTTGGAATGATATTCAATAAGACTGCTGTATCCAGAGTCATATCGTAAAAAGAGAAATCATTGCTGGAAATATAATCAATTCCTGCCTCTTTTTGTATGCTCCAATGTGTTTTTCTTAAAGTCTCTGCGATCTGCTGCAGTTCCTCTGCTTCTATTTCTTTTCTGAAATATTTTTCAGAAGCAAATTTTAATTCTCTTAATGTACCGATTCTTGGAAAACCAATTACTGATGTCTGCATCATACCCTCCAAATATATTTTTCTGATTTCCCTCATTATAATTGGAGTGCCTCATTCTGAAAAATACATAAAAATAAGGGTAGTCCATAGTTTCAAGCTATGGTCAGCCCTTATTTTTGATTGCAAAATTACTTTTCTATTCCCCGCACATGCTTTCTTACTTTCTCTTTTATCCCATAAATATCCTGTCCGTCACTGCTGCATTCATTGTAGCGGCCTCTTGATCCCAGGGTTCTCTTTGGATACTGCATTTTCTCTTCTCCCTGCAGGTTTTTCCAGACAAATCTGCCCCGGTCATAAATCATATAGCCGTGCCAGCTCTCTTCCTTGGGAATGGAAACAGAACCTGGATTCATATAGATAAAGTCTTCATGTTCCGTGCATTTTGGAACATGGGTATGTCCGCATAACAGGATATCTCCCTTATGAAGAGGCGGCAGATTCTCTTCATTATAATGGTGACCGTGGGTTGCATAAATCAGCCTTTCTTCATCGGCTACCACGCAATAATCAGAAAGTATTGGAAATTCCAATACCATCTGGTCTACTTCCGTATCACAGTTTCCACGCACACAGAGAATATCCTGCTTATGCTCATTTAATAATGCAATTACTTTCTTCGGCGCATATTCTTTTGGCAGGTCATTTCTTGGTCCATGATATAAAATATCTCCCAGCAACAGCAGCCGGTCTGCCTTTTCCCTCTTATATGCCATAAGTAACTCGTTACAATAATATGCCGAGCCGTGAATATCCGATGCTATCATCCATTTCATACGCTTTGTTCTCCTGTAATATATTTCTTTAATGCCTCAAGGTAGGTTTCCCCCAGCCGGCTTATCATTCCCTTCCGGTGGGTCACATATCCGATTCTCATGTCACCTTCATCTGCCAGCGGCACTGCAATAATATCTTCGCCATTTAATTTCTGGTCAATGATTCCGCTGCACACTGTGTAACCATTTAAACCAATCAGAAGATTAAACAAGGTCGCCCGGTCACTGACGCGGATATTTTTCTTCCGCTCAAAAGAGGAGAAAATCTCTTCCGAGAAATAAAAGGAATTGTGTTCCCCCTGCTCATAGGAAAGGTACGGATAATCTGCCAGTTCCTCATTGGTTATGATTTTCTTTTTTGCCAGCGGATGCTGCCTGCTGATAAAAACATGAGGTTCTGCAACAAATAACAGATGAAATTCCAAATCAGACGATTTCAATATTTTCCTGATTACTTTTTCATTGAAATCATTTAAGAAAAGGATTCCGATTTCACTTCTCATTTGCGCTACATCTTCAATTAACTTATAGGTCTGGGTCTCCCGCAGGCTGAAATCATATTCCTCCTGCCCGTATTTTTTCACCAGATCCACAAAGGCATTTACCGCAAAAGAGTAATGCTGGGTTGATACGCAGAACTGCTTTTTCCCGCCACCGTTTTTCTTATATTTATCCTCTAAGATGGTGGTCTGCTCCAATACCTGCCTTGCATATCCTAAGAATTCTTCCCCTTCCCTGGAAATAAAGATTCCCTTATTCGTCCGGTTAAAAATGGTAAGGCCCATCTCCTTTTCCAGCTCATGGATGGCGTTGGTAAGGCTGGGTTGGGAAATGTATAATTTCTTCGCCGCCTCCGTGATGGTTCCGGTATCTGCCACGGTTGTAATATAGCGTAACTGCTGAAGTGTCATATGCTCACCTGCTTTCTAAAATGACTTTTCTTAACTGACGCGCCGCCTCATTTAAAGGATGCTGACTGTCGTATACCATACAGATATTTCTTTTTGGAATCGTCTCCGAAAGAGAAATCTGTACGATTTCATGTTTTTCGATGGCCTCTCTTGCCATCGGTTCCGGGATGAAAGCCAGACCAAGCTCACTCTTTACCAGTGGCAGTATCTGATCTGTGGTTGCTGTCTCTGTATCCGGCTCCAGTGCCAGCCCATAAGACAAAAACAGCTTATTATAAAACTGAAATGTCATGGTTTCTTTTCCCAGACAGATTAACGGATAATCCTTTAAATCCTTTAGGGAAAGCTCCTGACTGCCCAGTGCGGTAAATGTTGTTCCACCCACCAGTACCTCCCGGAATGTCCGCAGATTAACTTTTTTTAGTGGCTGCTCTACTTCTGCCGGTGCAGACACTACTGCAAAATCTATCTGTCCGCTCTTTACTGCATCAATTGCCTGAGGTGTTGAATGATTATAAATTTTCAACCGGATTCCCGGATATTTCATATGGAAATCTTTCAGCTTATCCAAAAGAAATATGTTAAGGGCAGTCTCGCTGGCTCCAATGGAAATGCTTCCATGGGCAAGACCGCTGCTGTCTGCCAGTTCCTCTTCTGCCGCCCAAAGATGCGACATGGCTGCCGACACATGGGTATACAGCTTCTCCCCTTCCGGTGTCAGCTGTACTCCGCGGTTTGTCCTGACAAAAAGCGTACAGTGAAGCTGCTGCTCCAGTCCGTTCATTGCCCTTGTGATATTAGGCTGACTGTTGCCAAGGGCATTGGCAGCCCTGGTAAAATTACTGTATTTTGCCACATAATAAAAAATCTTATAATATTCAAAATTTATATCCATACGTTTTCACCATATCAATTTATTATTTCTGCTATATCAATTATAGCTTTTACTTATTCCCAATGCAATAGTATAATCAAGCCGAAATTAAGGGAAACAACCCCTTTACATTTCTCCACCCAAACCCTACGAGGAGCTGCCACCGGCAGCTCTTTACGAATGCTATAAAGCAGAAAGGAAGCGCATATTTTCTATGAAAAATTCAACATTTTTCCCTCGTGAAGAAAGAGCAGACATTTTATTTGAAAAGATTTTGCATGACCCTTGGGCCTGCGAAAGACTTCAGGAAACTTTTTGCAATTACTTATTCTGTAATGATGAATTTGATTCTTCTCTTTCTTCACAGGATTTTTCAGAAGCTCTTTTTGATGCTTATCAAAATAAAGATTTATCGGCATTTCTTATGGCTATCTGCCAGAATACCCTATTCGATTTACTGAGGAATTCCTATCTGATTCCCTACCGTTTCAACGCAGATGGAAAAGAAAATCCGATAATTATGACCGATGATACCGGCAGACTTCTGCCAAAGTATTGTGGCGATATTCACAATAAGGATTATCAGCATTTTCTTGAGAGCTACCGCGATTTAGGGGAACCAAAGAATATGTATTTTGCCCAGGCATACCGGTACAGCCACGCTTATACCGGTGAAGATACCATTGGACAGCTTGTCTTAGAACGCAGCCATGGGGTGCTTCTCATCCGGGAGCTTCCGGATACCATAAAACAGAAGGAGACCGAAGCGGAAGCCTACTCTGCAATCTTCGACCTTGTACTGAAATTAGAGAAAGAGCTTCCAATGGCATTTGTCTTCTACGGACAGGATTCTCTTGTGGAACATGATGAAAAATATGATGAAATCGGCATTTTCC
>ERZ824600.3352-NODE-3352-length-15432-cov-5.762567_pt1 | contig 15432 bp, 10 predicted proteins | sample MGYA00519933_ERZ824600 | MGnify/ENA primary metagenome ERZ824600 (study PRJEB31778, sample SAMEA3449178) | human gut metagenome | biome: human gut; feature: human-associated habitat; material: faeces | place: United Kingdom | collected 2010/2012 ... | reverse complement strand
CGGCGATGCCCGGAGCTGCGGCACCACCGCCAGCCTGTGCGGCGTGGAGCAGGCGCTGGAATCGGGCGATGTGATCGCGCTGGACTACGCGGTCCGCCGCGACCTGCTGCTGCATAGCGTCATGGCATTTTTGCAGGGATTTCCGATGCTGAACTCCGGCGACGAGATCGCCCAGCTCAACGGCTGGGATTATAAGTCCGACCCCAATCGGGCAGACGACAGCCGCAACCTGCACCGCAGTGCGTTTAACTGGGAAAACGCAAAACAGCGCACCCAAAAGGGTACGCTGCCGAACAAGCTGTGGCAGGGCATGGAAGAACTGCGCAAAATGCGAGCAGACGAGTGCTTTGCCCCGGATGCGTGGGTAACCACCTGGGACACCCACAACCCCGGCGTCCTGGCACTGGTACGCAAGCACGGTGAGGAGACGCTGGTGGGACTGTTCAACTTTACCGAGTACCCGGCAGGGGCCGGTCTTGACGCTTTGGGCGGCAGCTACCGTTCCGCAGACGGTCAGCCCGTCTGGCTGGCGGATGTAGAACTGGAACCGTATCAGGCACTGCTCGTGAAGAATGTATAAATCTGGAGGCAGACATATATTCCCGTTCGGCTGCGCCATCCATGCAGGTGGTTATGAAATGATTGTCAGGCATTTTACGTTTATGCCTTTTACGATAGGACGGGGCGCGGGGGTGAATCCGTTCTGATTCACTTTGGCGGTCCACGTGCGTATTTCGTACAATCTTTCAGAATTGGTCTAATTAGAAGTTTTCATCCTTTCCGTGTTGTATCGTTATTCTGTGTAACCCTTTTGCATGCACTTTCCGGCGAGAAAAAAGAGCCTGGAGAACCTTACCGATTTGGTAAGGCCCTCCGGGCTCTTTTTACTCCAGTCATTATCAGTCGGTCAATAGTAAGCGCAAATTACTTACGAGACGTGCACAATTCACGGCGACAAGCCACCTATGACGGATTTCATCAGCAGGGCTTGCTCATCATCCAAAACTGCAATCCGTTATCTGCGGCGCTCGTAAAGTGATATTCTCTCCATCACTTCCCGCTTTCAGGGAAGATGATTTTGTTGACAAAGAAGAAAATGACCATAGACACGCCGCCATTCAAAACCGTCGTGCCGATGTTATAAATAAAGTCCGGCACCAGCAGCCCGGCTACGGCAACCCATACGCAGTTGATGGAGTTGACGATGCAGGTGATGACGCAGAACGCCAGCACGTACCATGCGATCTGCTTGCCCAGATTGCCCTTGCTGCGGAACACAAAATTGCGCTGGATCGGGAAGTTGATGCATTCACCAATCACCATAGCAATCATCTAAGCGCAAAAGTACGGCAGCCCGCCGTGGGCGGCATCGTAGCCGAGGATGTTCCACTTGAAGGTTTCCCCAAACAGGGTCACATCCACGCCGGGCCAGCCGAAATCCACCACCGGCAGACTGCTGAACGCAGCGGGCAGAAATTGCAGCAGCAGATACTTGAACACGGTAATCAGATTCGACACGATGACGAACAGACCGCCCTCGCGCACCCACTTGGCTGCGGCGGGGTGTTTTGCCGCAAAATTATTCCAAAACTGCATAATGCACCTCCATCAAGCGCCGCGCAGACGCTTTTCCATCTGCGCATTCAGCACCACATTCTTAATCGCTTCATAAATCACCCGCACAAGACCCAGGATCCAGAAGCCCTGCAATTCCATGACAATGCCGTCCACCATGCCCATGCTGATGGCACCGTTCGTCATCTTTGCCAGGGCGCGAAGGGGCATATTGTACTGGAACAAGATGTTCAGGTCCGGCTTGCCGCGCTTATAGCTGACATCCAGCAGGATCGTCAGCACAAGCCAGACAAGCCAGCCCAGCGGGCTGCGGGCGTGGTTCAGTTCGCCCAAGGTCAGATTGCGGTCAATTTTGGTTTTTCCGTTCGGGATGGGATGCCCCAACAGCTTTTCAAAGTCTGCATCGGAAACGTGCAGCACATTGCCCTTATAATAGCAATCCAAGTCCACATCTTCATACGGATGCACGGTGGCCGTTCCATGCACGGAGATTTTCTCGCACAGCCGAATGTCCTCCACGCTTGCGCCGACAAGCAGCTCGTACTCGCCGCCCTCGATTTCCCAGCGGTTAGCCTTGACATTCCAGAAACGGAACGTCTTATCGTCCAGCGTAATGGTGATGCGCTGTTTCTCACCGGGGGCAAGCGTTACGCGGGCAAAGCCTTTCAGTTCCTTTGCAGGGCGGAAAAGCTCACTGTTCTTTTTAGCAACATACAGCTGCACGATTTCCGTACCTGCCACACTGCCGGTGTTCGTTACGGTAAGGCTGACCCCCTGTTCATCGGCGACCATATCGCTGTACGCAAACGTCGTGTAGCTCATGCCATAGCCAAACGGGAAGCGCACGGCTTTTTCTGCCGTGGTAAAGTAGCGGTAGCCGATGTACAGCCCCTCGCGGTACTCCACAGTCTTGCGGCGGGTGGCAAAGTCGGCGGCGCTGGGTACGTCGGCGTAGGTCAACGGCCATGTTTCTGCCAGCTTGCCGCAGGGGTTGACCTTGCCAATCAGGGCATCCGCAACGGCGCCCGCCCCCGCCTGACCGCCTAAGGCGGCATACAACAGGGCTTGGCAGTTGTCCAGCCACGGCGTTTCGACTACGCTGCCGCTGTACAATACCACGACAATTTTCGGGTTGACGGCCGCCACAGCCTGCAGCAGATCCACCTGATTTTGCGCAAGGCGCAGATTGCTGCGGTCAAGACCCTCACTCTCGGCGATTTCATCCAGACCCATGCACAAAACAACTGCATTTGCCTGTGCTGCCAGTTCGCAGGCAGATTTCTGCAAAGCGGCATCCGGCTTACCGTGGCGGTCAAAGCCCTGCTGATACCCGATGACGTTCAACTCGGAGTCAAGCAGCTTATCCAGCAGCACATCCACCTGTGTCGAGTTCACCATGCTGGAGCCTGCGCCCTGGTAGCGCGGATTCTTGGCAAAGTCGCCGATGACAGCCACCTTGGTGCCCGCCGCCAACGGCAGCAAAGAGTCCTCGTTTTTCAGCAGCACAAGGCTTTCCTCGGCGGCGCGGCGGGCAAGCGCATGATGGGCTGCCGCATCAAACTCGCGCGGGGTAGCGTCCAGCGCAGCTTTGGTATCAAACACCAACGGCAGCAGCTCTGACAGGCGGGCGTCGATGTTGGATTCAGAGATTTTCCCGCTTTCCACCGCCGCCAGCAGTTCGCGCACGCTGTCCCCGCCGGGCGCGGGCATTTCCAGCGTGGAGCCGTTTTTCACACCCAGTGCGTGGTCGTTGCTTCCGCCCCAGTCGGTGATGACCGCGCCGTCAAAGCCCCACTCACCGCGCAAAATCTCCATGAGCAGGTGCTTATTCTCGTTGGCATAGGTACCGTTCACAAGATTGTACGACGACATAATGCTGCGGGGATGCCCCTCTTTGACGGCAATTTCAAACCCGGTCAGGTAGATTTCCCGCAGGGTGCGCTCGTCCACGATGGAATCCGAAGCCATACGCCGCGTTTCCTGACTGTTGACGGCAAAGTGCTTCGGGCAGGCAGCTACGCCCTTGGACTGGATGCCGCGAATATATCCCGCCGCCAGCTTGCCCGCGAGATACGGGTCCTCGGAGAAATACTCAAAGCTGCGCCCGCACAGCGGGTTACGCTTCATGTTAAGCCCCGGTCCCAACACCACCGACACTTCCTGCGCAGCGGCTTCCTCGCCCAAGGCTGCGCCGATTTCCTCGCCCAGCGCGGCATCCCAGCTGTTTGCAACAGCCGACGCCGTGGGGAAGCAGGTGGCGGGCACGCTGGGGTTCAGCCCCAAGTGGTCGCTCTCCCCCGCCTGCTTGCGCAAGCCGTGGGGACCGTCCGACAGCCAGATCTGCGGGATGCCGTGTTCGGGCATACCCCGCGTTTTGAAGGTTTCCGCGCCGGAAAGCAGGGCGCATTTTTCTTCCAAGGTCAATTCTTTCAGCAAAAGTTCTGTATTTTGCATATGGTTTTCCCCTCTCATAAAAAAAGCCGCATCCAACGCCTGCAAGCAGACATCAGACGCGGCTTTCATTCAGCAAGTACCGTTAGGGCAATACCGCATAATTCTAAGTGCCGATACGGCGAGCGAGGTGCGGCAGATGCTAAGCCAAAAGCGCAGATAATACTTTGTGTATTATCGAGCATTTTGGCAACGCAGATGCCGTGCCGCACACCGAGCCGCAGCGAGGCGCTTCGGAGCGCAACCGCCGCTTGCGGCGGCTCTTGGCGCGGAGATCCGCCGGAGCGGTGCTTAAGCCGTAAGGCGGGAATTGTGCGGTATTGCCTTAGGTTTTATCAGGGGCAATGGACGCTTACTCTGCCGCCAGCGTGACCACAGCCTCGTTGATGGAGTAGGTGGTGCTGGAGCCCCAGCCGGAGACGATTTCGTCGTGGGCGGGGATGGTCAGCTGCTTGCTGCCGTCCTCACCCTTGGTGATGGGCACCGTCAGGGCATCGCTGCCGTTCAGGGTCATGGTAAGGGCATCGTCCTGCGCATCCACCAGCGTGCCGGTGATGGATGCAGAGCCGTCGGCGGCAGTCAGCGTGCAGACCTTGTGGGAGTAATCCACCAGCAGCACGGCATCCGTTGCGGTGGGCGTCTCACCCTGCACCAGCTCATAGCTGCCCGTGTACTGCTCGGTGACCAGATCCTCGACCTGCACTTCAAACGTAGCGGTCGCACCCAGGAAGGAGGCCGTCACGGTCTTGGTGCCTGTGGTGTCGCTGTCGTAACCGGTGAAGGTCAAGCGACCACCCCAGATGGACTCCTCCGCACCGTTGGCGCGGGTAGCCGTCACAACCAGCTCAGCCGGGTTGAAGGTGTCACCCGTGTAGAAGGTGCGCAGGTTGGAGGCATCGATCGTCAGGCTCTTGGCAGGGGCATAGGGCTGACCGTAGATGTTGATGTTACGGGTGAACGCACCGCCATAAACGCCATAGCTCAGGCTGGCTTCCATGCTGTATGCGCCGTGGTCGGTGTCAAAGATGAAGACATCCGCATCGGCGCCGCCATCCACATCGGTGGGGCGCACAGTGCCGTCGGCGTCCTGGTTGCCCAGCAGATGAATGACGAAGTTCTTCTCGCCGTTTTCATCGTAGTTGTACCAGTAGCCGTAAACATGGGAGATAGAGTCGCCGCCCACGGAGGTGCTGGGACCGCTGAAGGAACCCCACATCGAACCGTCGGTGTAGCAGTACATATCCAGACAGGCCGGATCCACGACGGTGCTGAAGCCCTCGGTGTACTGACCCTCAAAGAAGTAGGCGACTTCCCCGTTCGGCTCCTTGGCTTCCCAGGTTTCCTGCGGGATGGCAATAAGGTCATCCAGCGTCTTGGATACGTACTCGTTGTCGTTGTAGTTCATAACGGGACCATCGGCAGAAGTCTGCGCCGCATCGGGGGCAACCTCCGCATTGTCGGCCGAGGGCAGGCTGCTGCTCTGCAGGGAGAAACCGCCCACGCAGACCGCAGCGACCACGACCACCGCACCGGCGGCAGCAAACTGTTTGCCGGTGGCTTTTGCCTCGCCGGTTTTCGTCTGCTTGCAGAAGCAGGCGATCACGCTGAGCAGGCAGGCAACGAAGGTGCCGACCATATAGAACACGCACAGACCGGCGTTGCCGCCCGCAAAGGTGACATGGTTGATGACGTCGGCAAAGACGAAATACAACTGCACAACGACAAGATACAGGGCAATGTTATAAATGACCGCCTGAATCAGCGCGCTGAACGGAACGGAAACAAAGAAGAAAACGAGCGAAGCGGCAGCACCGACCAGCAGCACCACGCCGGGCATCGTGCCGGAGTGGCCCAGAGGGGCGGCCGTGGCCTGTGTGGACAGGAATACAATGCCGGTGATCAGCGCGACCAGCGCTGCGGCAAGGCAGAACCAGCTGCCCAGCCCTTTATTTTTCAAGCCTTTATTCATCGGGTTCCACCTCCATCAATTCTTTTTGGCGGCACGATTTTTCCGCTTTTCCTCGGAGAAAACGTCCGTGTAGGTATGCAGCACATACATCACGACAGCGGCAACAGCCAGTGCGCAGAACACAGCATCGAGAGCGCGCAGGGTCGTCTGCCACCACGGGGCTGCATCGGAAACGACAACGTCCTCCGCGCCGGAGCCGCCCATAGAGGACTGCAGCATGATGTAGTACAGATAATGGTTGGAGTCGATGACCTTCTGCAGCAGGTCGCCGTCATCGGTGCTGGTGATCAGCTTCTCGATTTCAGTCGGGCGGGCGGTATCCAGGCAGAAGATGTTGTTGCCCGCCATCAGCATTTCGGGGGCGGAGGAATACTCGGACGCAGTCAGTGCATCGTCGATGATGTAGCCGCCGTAGTTCCACTCGTCGCGCAGGATGTGCTGGATGCCCTGGTTGGCGGCAGCGTACATAACGCCAATACGGTTGTAAGCGGTCATAACGCCGAGAGAATCGCCCTCAGCCAGAGAACCCTCAAAGGCGCGCATATAGATCTCGCGGATGGCCTGCTCGTTCGCAAAGGTGGAAATGCCCTGACGACCGGCTTCCTGCTCGTTCAGGAAGAAGTGCTTGACCGTACCGATCAGACCCTTGTTGCGCATACCGTGGGAAACGGCCTTGGCAGCATAGTAGCTGAGAACGCCGTCCTCGGAGAAATACTCAGAAGTACGACCGGAGTAGGGAGAACGCAGGGTGTCCGCGCCGGGCGCGTAGGCGATGGGGATGGACGCATACAGCGCATCCTCGCCGTACATCTCGCCAAAGCGGGTCTGCACATCGTGGTTCCAGGTTGCGCCGACGATGGGCAGCGTAGCCCAACCGGTGCAGTTGCGGCGGTCGCCGTACTTAAACTGACCGTTCATGCCCTCGGGACCATCGACGATGGTGCAGCCGGGCTTGTTGACAGCCTTGACAGCCTTGATGCCCTTGGAGTCGCCCATGTTGATGAGCAGATCGCTCAGCGTCAGCTGAGAAAGGAAGTCGTTCCACTTCGGGTCGTCGAAGGCGACGCCGATCATATCGCTGAAGTTGATCTTCTCATCCAGCTCCACGCCGAGGTTGAAGTCGGAAACGCTCTTGGCATCGGCTGCCTTGACGTAGGTCTGCATATTCAGACCGTTGTACAGCTTATCGTTGACCGTCAGGGTCTCCAGCGTGGTGGGGTAGGTCGTATCCCACGCGCTGCGGGACAGGTAGGTGATTTTTTCGTCGTCGTTCGCCCAGTAGTTCACATCGGCGTCGTCGAAGGTGTTCGTGACTTCCACATCGCTGTTGTAGCGGGAGTTGCGGTACTTTTGGGTATCGACCTCGGTGTTGGGGGCGGTCCAGGTGGCCACGGCGGCGGTGTTGCCGGTGACGACATTGCCGTCCTGATCGATCAGCTTGCCCGCAACGGCGTCACCGCACTTAGCGGCCAGCACATTGTTCAGTGCCTCGTGTGCGCCGTTGCCGACGGCGAAGTAGTAATCGCCCGCATCGAGGATGTAGCCCTTTGCGCCGTTGGCGTCATAGGACGCGAGGAAGTAGCCGGGCACATCGACCGTGACAGTCTCGGATGCACCTGCGGCCACGTCGATTTTGTCATAGCCCAGCAGCTGGATCGAGGACTTTTCGACGTTGTTCTGCTTGTCGTAGTCGGTGTAGGGGGTCTGTGCGTACAACTCCACCGTAGCCTTGCCGTCCCTGTCGCCGGTATTGCTCACCGTGACGGTCGCCGTAAAGGTGTCGGTGTCGCTGTTGTAGTCCAGTTTGTCAAGGCTGTACTCATAGTTCGTGTAGGACAGACCGTAGCCGAAGGGGAAGCAGACCTCCTCGGCGTAGTTCCAGCCGTCGGTCGAGGCTTTGGTGCCAACCGCGGAATCGGCGTTGCCCTGACCGAGGATGGTGTCCTCGTAGCGGGTCTCGTAGTAGCGGTAGCCGACGTAGATGCCCTCGTTATAGCTGACAAAGCTGTCGCCTGCCGCGCGGGGCGTTTTGCTGCCGTAGTTGTAGGCGTGCAGACCGAAGTTCTCGGCACTGGGCGCGGACAGGGAGTTGGCGGCAAAGGTGGCGGTGGTGTGACCGGAGGGGTTGACCTCACCGGTCACAACGCGGATGGCGCCGGGCATACCGTAGAAGCCGGGGTTGCCGACCCACAGCACAGCGTCAACATTGTACTCGTCCAGCCAGTCCATCTCCATCGCAAAGACGGAGTTCAGCAGGACGACGGTTTTCTTGAATTTGCCGGAGTCCTTGATTTTCTGGAAGATTGCTTTCTCGTTGTCGTCCAGCTCCAGCATACGCTTGCCCTCGTCGTTGACCATCGCAAGGTCGTTGCCCTCGGTGGCAAAGCGGGACAGCGTAACAAACGCGACATCGCCGTAGGACGCAAACGAGTCGGTGACGCTGCCGGTGAACAGCGCCGGGTCATATTCGCCCACGCTGGAAACGCTTCTTTCTTTCGGCGCGGCGGCGGAAGCGTAGGCGTCCAGCACGGTTTGGTTCACGTTGAAGCCGGCATCCTGCAGGGCGTCAACAGGGGTTTTCTGGTAATCCGGGTTTGTGGAGGAACCGCCTGCGGTGCTGCGGAACACCGGGTCGATGCTGCCGCGGCCAAAGACCGTGACGTTGCGCTCAGACTCGGAAAGCGGCAGGGCATTGTTGCGGTTGTAGAGCAGCACGCTGCCCTCTTCCTCTTCCTGCTCACAGAACTGATAAGCGGCTTCGATGTACTTTTCGTAGCTTGCATCAGACAGGGTGCCGTCAGCGGAGAACTCCGTGCCGCCGTAAGATGCGCCAGCGCCTTCGATGCCGAGTGCGTGGTTGACTTCGCCTTCCTGCTGGAACGCAATAGTCGTTCCGGTCAGGACAAGGTTGGCCACCAGCACAGCCGCGCCGGACAAGCCCAGCCAACGGCGGGACTTGCTTGAGGTTTCCTTTTGTGCCATAGGTTTTTCTCCTTCCTTAACTGTCACAGATGAATGATACGATGCGCTTGCTGCCAAGGACTGCGCACTTCCCTTTTGCAGAAACCTTTCATATCTTTTTCACAAAGCTATCATAAAGGGAAGCGTTGACCGGGTCAATGGAGTTGGCGCAAACGTCAAAAAACACGGCACAAATGACAACGAAGAAAAGCGACCGCCTTTCGGCAGTCGCTTTTGGGTTATGCAGTTTGTTTTTGGCTTTTCCCGCAGGGGAAGGTGACCACCAGGTAAAAAATCGAGTCCTCCACAAAGCAGTCTGCCGTGCCGCCGTACAGCTCGGCAATGCTTTTGATGCTTTTTATGCCGTAGCCATGCTCCTCGGTATCCTGTTTGGTTGTGACGATAGCGCCGTCCCGCAGCGTCGGCGGTGCGGGGGTGTAGTTCTGCACGCGGATGACCGCCATGTCACGGCAGCGGCTGATGTCCAGTGTGATGACCCGCTTAGACGCATCGTTTACCTGCGTCAGACACTCAATGGCATTGTCCAGCGCATTGCCCAGCAGGGAGTAAATGTGGTAGTGCTTCATATCCTCCAGACAGCTGCCGTCTGCCGAGCAGACCAGCTGAATACCTGCCTGCCCGCAGAGTGCCGACTTTTGGGTCAGTGTGATGTCCAGCGCCTTATTCCCGGTGAGATAGCGCAGGTTCAGGTTGTCCATCTCTTCTTCCAGACGGGCGCGTTCCTCATCCGTGGCGCGGGAATACTGCTGTTTCAGGTCATGGTAGCGGATGTTGATTTTTTCCATGTCTTTTTTTGCCTGCTCATACTGCTGCTTGTCGCATTCCAGCAGCTGCGCCAGCGTTTCATTCTCTTGTTCCAGACTCTTGATGCTGCAATTTGAAAATTCCAGCGCCAGAATCGTGATGGCAAACAGGATGCAGAACGCATTCAGCGCCAGATAGGCGGTCAGGTAGGACTCTGCGCTGCTGTCCAGAACATCCTCCAGCACAACACTCAGGTAGACCGCGGCAATCAGGAAAAAGCCGGAGTAAAGCACGGTCTTGACATTGTCAAACAGCAGGCGCCCGCGCCGGATGCGCAGGGTGAGCAGCAGGTAGATGACCAGGCAGACCACAAGGTTGCTGAAAAGCAGAATGACAAAGGTAACGCGCCCGTCTGTGCGCCCATGCTGAATCAGCCAAATAATGGGCATATAGGCCAGCTTACTGGCAATGTGCTGCACCGCGTAGGCACAGGTTGTATAAAACAGGGCGTGCAGCGGGCTGCAGTCAAAGCTGAACCATATCAGACCAAACAGCAGCGTCGTATACAGCAGCAATCTTGCCCAAAGCGGCAGAAATGTCAGGGTGTTCGTCAGTGCGAGAAAGCCCCATACACCCGCCGCCAACCGCGGAACGAAGCAGCTGCGGCGCTGCCCCCACGGGACAAACAGGCCAGCGCATAGAATCATACCCAGCTGGACTTGCTGGTTCAGTATCCAATTTATGACCGGCACGGGTCTTCCCACTCCTTTTTTGCCATATATCGGGAGAATGCTTCGGTGAAGGCGTCCTTGTAGGTGCGCCCGATGGGCAGTGCCGCCCCGCCGATATAGACATTCATACGGCTTACCGCCGTGATACAGCGCAGGTTCACAAGATAACTGGCGCTGCATCGCACAAAGCCGTAGGGCGTCAGCTGCGCCGCGATTTCCTGCATCGAACCGCGGTTTTTGATGATCTCGGTCTTACCGTCCCCGCCGCACAGGTTGTACAGCAGGTCGTGCTGGCGCACCTCCACATAGGCGATTTCCGCTGCATCCAGCAGCCGCGTCACGGTGCCGTCCTTGACGACAATGTGCGGCGGCGCAGTCTTTTGACCGGCGCGCTTTTGCAGCACCTTCAGCGCCCGCGTCAGATACATATGGAAGGAGTACCACTGTATCGGCTTTACAATAAAGCCCAGCGCGCCGACACTGTACCCGTTCAGCGCGAATTGCTGCAAATTCGTGCAAAAAATGAGGATGACGTCTTGATCTGTCTCCCGGATTTTTTCGGCCAGTTCCATGCCGGACATCTGCGGCATATCAATGTCCAGATATAAAATGTCAAAATCACGGTCTTGCGCCGCCAGATAGACTGCCGCACAGTCGAACTCCTGTACGTTCAGTTCTGTGCCGTTCTCCGCGCCAAACCGCGCCAGTGCCTGTTTCAGTTGGTCTCTTTCTTGCTTTTCATCGTCCACAATGCCGATTCGGATCATCGTGCGTTCCTCCCTCCGCGCAAGGATCTATACAAATATGATATACCCCCGAACGCAGCCGCGTCAACCTTTTACGAGCGAATCGTCCAATTTTTCCAAGATATTTTCGGGATGCTGTGTGCTGCGCATGGAAGATCCTTGACCACCGTTTGACCGCTACGGTGGCAAAGGAATAAAAAAGCAGCAGATACATCGGCAAAATAACAGCACAGCCCCCGCCAGAAACTCATAGAGCTTGGCGGGGGCTGTACTATTTTAATCAGCCAATATTCAAATCAGGCCCATCAGGCTGGGCAGGCCCAGAGACAGAGCCGGGATGTAGGTGACGGCCAGAAGGGCGGCAACCAGTGCCGCAAAGTACGGGATCAGCTTGGACGTGACCTGTTCAATGGAGACATGACCGATGCCGCAGCCGACGAACAGAACCGAGCCGACCGGCGGGGTGATGTTGCCCAGGCACATATTGAAGATCAGCATAACGCCGAACTGGATCTCCGTCATGCCAAAGCTGGTGGCGATGGGCAGGAAGATCGGGGTGAAAATCAGGATGGCCGGGGTGATGTCCATGAACATGCCGATGACCAGCAGGATGATGTTCATGAGCAGGAAGATGATGTACTTGTTGTCAGTCAGGCTCATCAGGCCGTTGGAGATGGCTGCCGGGATGCCGGAGTAGGCCATAACGAAGGACATGGCGGAGGAGGCAGAGATCAGGAACAGAATGATGCCGGACGTTTTGGCGGAGTTGAGCAGGATGCCAAGGAAGCCTTTGAAGTCGATGCTCTTATAGATGATGGAAAGAATCAGGCAGTAGAGAACCGCGACACCTGCGCCCTCAGTGGCGGTGAAAATACCGGAGACGATGCCGCCGATGACAATGACGATCAGCAGCAGAGACGGCACGGCGTCCCAGACGGTCTTGGCAACGCTCTGGCTGTGGTCAATGCCGGTGGCTTTCATGCCAGCCCTTTTTGCGCCGATGAACGCAACGGCCATGCAGCACAGGCCCATCAGGATGCCGGGAATGTAACCGGCCATGAACAGCGTGGAGATGGAGACACCGCCCGCGACGGTGGAGTAAACAATGAAGGCAGACGTCGGGGGAATCAGCAGGCCGGTGGGGGCGGAGGCAATGTTGGCGGCAGCGGAGTAGGCGGGATCGTAGCCGTTTTCTTCCTCAATGGGGCTGATGCAGCCGCCCATGGCGGATGCGGCAGCAACGGAGGAGCCGGACAGCGCACCGAACAGCATGTTGCCCAGGATGTTGGCCTGCGCCATAGAGCCGGGGATCTTGCCAACGAACAGCTGGGCAAAGTTGACCAGGCGCTTGGCAATACCGCCGTTGTTCATGATGTTGCCGGCCAGAATGAACAGAGGCACAGCAAGCAGAGAGAAGCTCTCCACGCCGGAGTTCATCTTCTGCATCGTGATAAAGGTGATCTGGTCCCAGGACAGGGTGGACATGGCGGTCACGATAGACGACGCCACAATGCTGATGGAGATTGGCACGCCGAGGAACAGCAGCACGCCGAACACGGCGAACAGGATAACGGTGGTCATGGTGATACTCATTTGTCTGCACCCTCCTTGGATTCAACTTTTTCGCCGGTGACGTCCTCATAGATGTTGATGATCTGCGCCAGGACGATGAACACGCCGGAAATCGGGGCGATGGAGTAAACCAGGCTGCGGGGAATACCCAGCAGGGCCGAGAACTCGCGGCTGGCAGAGACAGCCAGCTTAAAGCCGCCGATAGTGAATACGAAGATGGCCATCAGCAGAATCAGGCCATCGATGACCACCAGCAGGGCGGTGTGCGCCTTGCCGGTGAATTTGTCGCGGATGAGGGTCAGGGACATGTGCTCCCGGGTGGAGAAGGCGTAGGCTGCGCCGATGAAGCCGGTCCAGATCAAGCTGTAGCGGACAAGCTCCTCGGTGAAAGCCACGGGGCTGTTGAGGATATAGCGGGAGAAAACCTGAATCAGAACCAGCACCGTCATAAAGGTAAGCAGTACGGCGCAGGCAATGCTCAAAATTTTGTCCATCCAGAATTTGATGGCAGCAAAGGTGTTTTTCATGGCTTACTCCTCCCCTCTTGCGGCGTCGATGGTATCCAGCAGCGTCTTGACGCCGGGATACTGCTCCTCGTAGGCTTCGATCATGGGCTGGGTTGCCTCGCGGAAGGCTTTCTTGTCGACGTCATAGACGAACTCAACGCCCATCGTCTCCTGTGCTTCCTTGACGGCCTCCTCCACAGCGGTGTCCCACATGACCTTGTGGGCATCGGTGGAATCGTGGGCGGCCTCCAGAATGATTTCCTGATCCTCGGGGCTGATGGTCTCCCAGACCTTCTCACTCATGATGAGGACGTCGGGGATCATGGCGTGCTGGTCCACCGAGTAGACCTTGCAGACCTCGCCGTGCTTGCCGGTGGTCAGGGCGGTCTCGTTGTTCTCGGTGCCGTCAATGATGCCGGTCTGCAGCGAGGTGTAAACGTCGCCGTAGGACATGGCGACGGGAATGCCGCCCAGATAGCTCATCATGTCGGTCTGGCTCTTCATATCCTGCACGCGGATCTTCAGGCCCTTCAGGTCGGCGGGCGTGCGGATAGCGCGATCCTTCGTGTAGAAGGAACGTGCGCCGGAGGTGTAATAGGTCAGCGTGACAAAGCCGTCGTCACCGGTGGAGAGGAAGAAGTCCTGCATCTCCTGCGAGTCCATGACATGGTAGAAGTCATCGGTATCGTTGAAGATATAGGGCAGGCCGAAGGTGTTGAAGGCATCGTTGTAGGTAGCCAGACCGGGTGCAGAAACCTTGGTCATGGCGATAACGCCGGCCTGCAGCTGCTCAAGGTTCTCGTTTTCGCTGCCGAGCTGGCCGTTGGGGAAAATCTTGACCTGGATGCGGCCATCGGTCTTTTCCGCGACCTCGTCCGCGAACTGGGTCATGGCGATGTGGACCGTGTGGGTCTCGGACAGGCCGTGGGCCAGCGTCAGCACCAGCGGGTTCTCGGCGCTGTAGCCGGTGGAGTCGGCGGTGGTGCCGGACGCGCCGCAGCCGGTCATAACACCCAGACTGAGCGCAGCCGCAGCAGCCAATGCTGCGAATTTTTTGAACATGGTATTTCTCCTTCTTGTATGTATGCCGTTTTCCCCTTGGCCCCCTCTGAGAGGGGGCTGCCGCCGCAGCGGCTGGGGGAGAGAACCGTGCCATTACCCGAAATATTTCGGGCTGCGGCAAGGTTCAACCCCTCCGCCCCTACGGGGCACCTCCCCTGCCAGGGGAGGCAAGAAGCCGGGTTACATCCCGATCAAATCAAACTGTTCGAACGAGACAAGTACCTCATGATCCTTCTTGGGGTTGGGGTACTTGATCTGGACGCTCTTGAGGCGCTGGCTGTAGTACCAGCCGCTCTCGGCCTCCTCAAACTTGCGGCGGTGCAGGAAATGCGGCAGCTCTTTGCCGTCCACCTGCACATAGAACGGGGACTTCTCGCGGTGGATCATATCGAGGTACATGCTCTCGACGGCGGTCTCGTAGCTGCCCTCATTCGTGAAGGTCACGACGGTCTTGACGCCTGCCTTGACGGCGATCTTCGTCTTGAGATACGCGCCCTTGCGGTAATCGTTCGTGTGGCCGTCATCCTCGTACAGCGTGAACTCGGAATCCACATCGGGGGCCATCAGGATGTCCAGCGCGGTGGTCTTTTCGGTCATCAGGTTGTGCAGCTTGTTGCCGCTCATCGGGAGAATGGCACCGCTGCGCACAAACAGCGGGATGCTGGCAATATCAACCGGCACCTCAATCGTCTGGCCGGGGGCGTATTCCTCGCGGGTGTAGAAGTCGTAGAACCGCTCGTTTTCGTTCTCGGTCACGGGCAGGTAAACCGGGCGGACGGTCTGGCCCTTTTCAACGACGTTCGCAACCAGCAGAGAATCACCGAACATGAAGTCCACGCCCTCATCGTAGGTGGCCGGGTCGTTCTGGAAAACGCTGAACGTCGGCTGCCAGATGGGCAGGCCGTTCTCATGCGCGCGCTCCATCAGGGAATACAGCGTCGGGCTGAGCTTATAGCGGAAGTCAATCGCGTCCTTGATGTACTGCTTTTTGTCACTGTACATCCACGGCTCGGTGACGGTGTTGTCGGTGTTCGTGGAGTGGATGGAGAAGCGCGGCTGGAAGATGCCGTTCTGCACCCAGCGCACGAACAGCT
>ERZ824600.3350-NODE-3350-length-15437-cov-3.502405_pt1 | contig 15437 bp, 9 predicted proteins | sample MGYA00519933_ERZ824600 | MGnify/ENA primary metagenome ERZ824600 (study PRJEB31778, sample SAMEA3449178) | human gut metagenome | biome: human gut; feature: human-associated habitat; material: faeces | place: United Kingdom | collected 2010/2012 ... | reverse complement strand
CGCGGACACCGCCTATGACCGGGGGTATAACCAGTGGCTCCAGCAGTGGAACCAGTTCAACACGGACAGAAATTACCAGCTGGAGAAGGAGAATGCCGACCGGCAGTATCAATTGCAGCTGGAGCAGTTCCGGTGGCAGCAGGAGCAGGCGGCGCAGGCGCAGGCGGCTGCGGCGGCAAAGAGCAGCGGCGGAGGAAGTTCCAGCGGCGGTTCCGGCGGCAGCAAGAACACGGGGAGTTCTTCCTACAAGGACACCACCGCGTACAGCAGGGCGCTGGCCTATGCCAAGGCGGGGGCGCAGTCCCGCCGCACAGCGAATCTGCTGAACGGGTTCGTGCAGCGGGGCGAGATCACCGCCGCCCAAGCGGAACAGATCATGAACGAACTGTATTAACATAGGAGGTCAACACATGGCGGGATTTGATCCGAGTAAATACGGCAGTAAGAAGAGCAAAATCTACGGGAGCAGCGCTGCGGATACGAGGGTGGACAGCGGCACGGAAACCGGGTTTGACCCCAGCAGATACGGCGACAGCAAGAGTAAGCTCTATTCCCCCGGCAGCATGGTGATTACGCCGGAGCCGGTGGAGACACAGCAGAAAAAACGGGAGAGACAGGTAGTCTCTCCCTACGGTACGTTTCTGGGGGGATTCTCCTTTGCCGGAGATCGGCAGAAAACCGCCAAGGAGCTGGCGGACGAAAAGGCGCAGCAGGAGTTGTCTGAGCAGGAGTACCAGCGGCTTTTGGGGCTGGAACTGGACAAGTACCGCACCGAGGTGGAAAAGGCCGGAAAAAAGGCGCAGGAGGAGAAAGCGCCCTATAACATCCATGCTTTCGGCGGCTATGACGCCAACCGGACGACGGAGGCGGAGCGGCAGTATGCCGCCATGAAGGCCGATCTGAACAAGGCGGAGAGCCTGCAATACGACGTGAAGGGCCGCGAGGCGCTGGACAAGCTGACGGAGGAGCAGACTGCCGCGCTGGAGGTGCTGGCAAGCACAGAGGGTGTTCCGGCCGCCGCGGCGCAGGCTGACTATGACCGAAAGGTTGCTGCGCGGGAGACACTGTTGGCGTCCGGTCTCTCGGAGGACGAGCTTTCCCAGCTGGTGAACTATCAGCGCAATATTCCCAAGCGGGAGAAGAATGCGGAGCGGTACGCCAAGGTACAGGAGATGGCGCGGAATGAGGGCGAGAAGTCGCCTATTGGCGGCACGCTGCTGTCTGTTCCTGCCAACCTTCTGAGCGGTGTAGGCGCTATCGACGCGGCGCTGCGGAAACTGGCCGACCCCAACACGCCTACGGACTATAACGCCCCGGCCATGTTGCCCTATGCCTACGCCAGCGGTGTGCGGGGCGAGGTGACGAAAAACCTCCAGTATGACCACGGCGATGTGGCCGCGTTTGCATATGGTGTGGGTACGTCCATGCTGGACAGCGCGGCCACGGCGGCACTGGCGGCGCTGGGCGTTCCGCCTGCTGCCGCTTCGGCCACGCTGGGCGGCGCGGCGGCCACCGACGCGATGGTGGCCGCAAAGGAGCGGGGACTGGACGATGGCCACGCTATTGTCACCGGTGTGGCGGCGGGCGTGATGGAAAGCTTCTTTGAGAAGGTAAGTCTGGAAAGCCTGATCCACATGAAGCTGCCCACGGGCACGTCAAAGCAGAAGCTGGCCGGAATGCTGAAAAATGCCGCCATTCAGGGCGGTATCGAGGGCAGCGAGGAGATGTTCACCGACCTTGCCAATTTGTGGTGGGATAAGGTGATCAACGGTGACATGGCCGACGTGGAGCAGCGGATCAATGCCTACATGGCAGGCGGCATGAGCCATCAGGAAGCACAGCAGAAGGTCGTGGGCGAGACGATCAAGGACATTGCGCTGGACTTCGGCGCCGGTGCGCTGGCCGGTGGCATTATGGGCGGCGGCAACATGGCGGTACAGACCGCCGTGCAGCACAGCAATGAGCTGACAGCGGAGCGGTATCGCCAGTTCTTGCAGGAGGCCGGGGTGCAGCTGGATGACCAGCAAAGCGCGGAGGACACGGCCTTGACAGAGGCTTCCGACAAGTACGGGGCGCAGGCGGAGGTGTTCCGCAGCACCTATGCCGAGGGGCAGGACGTGGCGCTGTATGATTCGGCGTACCGGATCGCCTATGAGTACGGCAAGGCGGGAGCCAAGGAAGAGGCCGTGATGCAGCAGGAGGATCTGAGCTATCTCAGCGAGACCCAGCGGAAGATCGCCTATATCGCAGGCCGGGAGGCTGCGGCGTGGCAGAACGGGCTGGGCGAGAACGGCGGCAAGGCGTGGGCCGAGGTGCAGAACGCCGACGTGGAGAGCAAGGGCAAGCTGCAAGCGGGTTTTACCGTTCTCTATCAGGCGGGCCTGCGGCGGGAATCTGCTGCCAACGTGAAGAGCGAGGCGGCCAGCGCACTGCCCCAGAGCGTGCAGACGGCGGCCTATGAGGCGGGCCTTTCCGACGCGGCGGCCAGTCTTGCCCGTGAAAAGGCGGGGCTGGATTTCGTGAGCAGCGCAGGCAGCGAAAGCGGCCTTGTGGACAACGAACACGCCCGGAAGATGGCCAAGGATCAGGCCGGTACGGCGGCGCTGCTGAACACGCTGGGCAAGAATCTGGGCGTGCGTATCGAGATGGTGGACACGATCTCCGGCGGCAAGGCCAACGGCGTGTACATTTCCAGCCGCAACCTCATTCAGATCGCCGCTGACGCGGACAACGCTTTCGGCTTTGTGGCGGCCCACGAGGTGACGCACCGCATGCAGGAGCTGGCGCCGGAGGAGTATCGCGCCTACCGTGACCATGCCATGAGTTACCGCGCACGGGAATCCGGCGAGGAGGGCGCGGCGGCGTATGTGGTGGCGTATATGGCCAAGGCCGAGGAAGCGGGCGTGAAGCTGACGCAGGAGGAGGCCATGGACGAGATCGCCGCCGACTTCACCCGCGACATGATGGAAAACGGCAATCTATTTGAGGACTTCGCCAAGGAGAACCGCAGCGCCGCCAAGAAGCTGCTGGACGCCCTGAAAGCCTTTATCGCAAAGGTGAAGTCTCTGCTCCGCAGCAAGACGGCGCAGGACAGGGCCGCACAGGATGCCTACGGCAAGAGCATGGCCGAACTGGAACAGTGTGTAGCGCTGTGGCAGAAAGCCTATGACGCGGCGGGAAAACAAGCCCAGAAAGCAAAAACCGCCGCCCGCGAGGGCGACGGTGAGGGACGGTATCAGATCAGGAACATCGACGGACGGCTTATGACCGTTATCGACACCCAGAATGATACGCGGGACTTTAAGGCAGCAGAGGCATATTTGAAAACGCTGGTAAACACAGACCATCCGTTTTCCACGATTCTGATGGACGCGCAGCCTGTATATGTCGGCAAGGATTTGCCGGGAGAATATCGCAGTTCGGAATATACAAAAAGTATGCTCTCGAAATTGCGTGATGTGAAAATGCAGGCGGCCACTAATCTGGACGAGATGCTATTGCTGGCCGAAAACGGTGAGTGGCGGGAAAATGTAAAGCCGAAGCATGCCAAGGACGCACGGAACGGCTGGTATCGGTATGATACAGAATTTGCTATTCCAATCCTGAACGCAAAAAAAGCCGTAGACCACTATACAGTCTACGGCGGAACGCTGCTGATCCGCAATGATGCGGATGGGAAATCTTATCTATATGATTTGCTGGATGTGCAAAAAAAGAAGGTAATCAGCGCAGCCTCCTTCTCTGCGGAAACGCATTCGGAGGTATTACCGCCAAAACCTTCTACTGATAGTATATCCACTTCCGATGAAAAAGTCAACGGGAAGTTTTCCCTGAAAGCCTATTCGGATGTTGAGAAAAAGCAGCATGTCAAGGACGCAAAAGCATTTTTCGGCAGAACATACAAGTGGGCTGAGACGGGGTACATCACCACAGACGGTGCGCGGCTGGACTTCTCCGGAAAACACGAGGGCGGCCCCGGCGGCTACCGCACCGTGGATCACCGCGACATTCGTGACGCGCTGGGCGACGACTACGGCGGGGACGATTACAGCGGCGCAATGGTGCAGTTCATGGGCGAGGGCAATATCCGTATCAGCCCGGAAAGCGGCGGTATCAACCTGTCTGTTATGCCCACAAAGGCACAGATGGACACTCTGTCCGATTTCATCAGCAAGGAACGCGGCGAGGTCGTTCTTGATCTGGACGATACGAATGGCGTCACCCTGTCCAGCACGGAATATCCCAGAGGTACCCACAGCAGCAAGGTGCTGAACGATATCAAGGCTTTCTTTGAGACGGGCGCTGTGCCGCAGGTGTCGGAGCTGGGCAGGTTCCGGTATCAGCTGAAGAATTTCAGCGAACAGGCGGTTTCTACGGCGCTGTACGATGCGTTGAGCGAAAAGGCCACCCGCCAGAACCAGCTGATCCCCGTCAGCGTTATGCCGCGCTATATCAGTGAGAAACTGGGAATCGGTGGCGACATTTATATCCAGCGTGACCACGCCTATGAAAACATGGTCAGCAAGGAGCAGGCCATTCAGGATGGCCGCCCGACGCAGCGCAAGGGCGAGAATGTCCATTTCCATGATTTGGGTGTGGAGAAAATGACGCGGGCCATTATGAGCATCAACGAGCCGACCATGACCATTTCCACAAAGACAAAAGACGGAAATCCGGCGGTCATTATGATGCTGCCGGAATATGGAAACAACAATGCACCGCTGTATGCCGTGCTGAGTTTCTATTCCCGAAAAACGATCTCCCCCGAAAACCGAGAAACACGGCCGCACGTTGTCCTGACCATCGCGGAGCGGAATTTCTTTGAAGATGGCGGGCGCGTTGGCTGGGCTGAACTGATTCGTAACGCTGTCAAGGAAGGCCGTGTGCTGGATTTCAACAAAAAAGAGAGAAGCAGCCTGTCAGAGGTAGCCCAGTCAGCAGGACTGGGGGACATAACAGATGCATCCCTCAAGAAGAATTTAGCACAGTTCCAGAATGAAGTCAAGCAATTCAGAGAAAGTAACAATATTCGCTATCAGCTGAAATCCGCCACGGAGCTGGAGCAGGAAGTGCGGGAGCTGAAGAAGGAGCGGCGGGCGCTGGAGAACCGGAACAAGGTACTCACTGAGCGTGTGGCCAAGTGGCGCGGGGAGCTGCGGCGCACCGAGACGCCCAGCGTGCGCCCTGGCGACGTGAAGAAGCTGGGGCGGCAGTTCCTCAATGAGTACGGCAGCAGCACCGACTACCGCGCCATTGAGGGCGACATGACGGCGCTGGGCAACGCGCTGATGGCCGACGACGTATCCATGGACACCCTGCGTCCCCATGCCCGTGCGGCGGCGGAGAAGATCATCGACGGGGTGCTGGTGCAGTCGGAAAGCGGCGGGGAGCTGTTGGCTATCCGCGACCACCTGAAAAACGTCACGCTGCGGTATACCGATGACGGCTCTATTCCGGATTTCAAGGACTGGCGCAGGGCCAACCGGAGGATGCTGAAGATCAGCGACAAGAGCGGCCTTGACGTGGACGTGGCATACAGTGAGCTGACGGAGATGTTCGGCGAGGGCTATTTCCCCAGCACCATCATTCACCCCGGCGACCAGCTGCTGCGGATGAGCGAGGTGCTGGACAATGTGGGCCGCATTTATGAGAATCCTTTTGACGGCTACCGCGACGCGGCGGTGACGGAGCTTTCTGACCTGCTGATCGACGGCATGATCGGCGAGGACGTGCGGCAGAGCAATCCTACCTTTGCCGACCGGCAGGCGCTGGAGCTTCAGGAGGCCAAGGCACGGCTGACGCAGATGCTCATTAAGACCCGCGAGGGCCGTGACCGGCAGGTGGAGCGGATGCGGCGGCACTATCAGGAGCAGACCAGGGCCGGACGGGAGCGCCGCAATGCCACCGCCCTGCGGGCCAAGATCGCACGGCATACCGCCGACCTGTCCCGGAAGCTGCTGACCCCCACGGACAAGCAGCACATTCCGGAGAAGCTGCGGCAGAGCGTGGCGGCGCTGCTGGGCAGCATCAATCAGGAGAGCGCATACAGCTACGGCGAAAACGGAAAGCTGGTACATAACGCCGACGGCGACCCCACCAAGCGGACACAGGCGGCTATTGCCCTGAAAAACGCCTATGACGAAATTCTCAGGAGCGGCGAGGCGCTGGTAATTGACCCCGACCTGCTGGGCAGCGAGGGCGCGGGGCTGCTGGATCAGGTGATGGCGCTGGGCAACAAGCGCATTGCCGACATGAACAGCGAGGAGCTGACCACCGTATGGCAGGCGGTACGGGCCATTGAGCAGAGCGTGTCCACCTTCAACAAGAATCTGGCCATTGAGCGCTATGCCGGGGTGCAGGAGCTGGCGGAAGCACTGCGGGATAGTACTTTCTCCCGGAAGCGGGCCAACCGCAAGCTGGCGCTGGACTACTATGACCCGTATACGTTCTTCTACGCCTACGGCGAGGCGGGCATGCAGGTATACCGGACGCTGCGTAACGCGCAGGACAAGCAGAACGCCATGCTGAAAACCATTCAGGCAGCGGCGGAGAAGTTCATGGACAAGGAGGTCTACAAAAACCGACAGGAGCGCCATGAGTTCTTCGTGGGAGAAGATGGCCAGCGGCTGGTGCTGACCACGGGGCAGATCATGAACCTCTACAATCTGGTGGGGCGCGGCGAACAGGCGGTGCATCACCTGACAGTGGGCGGCGTGGTACAGCCTGCCATCAAGAAGAACGGCAAGCAGGCGGCCATTGAGCGCGGCACGGAGAACATCCGCCTAACGGCGGACGATCTGACCGCCATCACCGGTACGCTGAGTGATGCACAGCGGAAGGTGGCGGAGGGCTTCCAGAAGATCGCCAGCGGCGACCTTGCCAAATGGGGCAACGAGGCCAGCATGACCGTGTACGGCTATCAGAAGTTCACGGAGGGGAAATATTGGCCCATCAAGGCGGCGCAGGAGGGCACCACCCAGAACTCCGAGAAGGGCGCGGACGTGGCCCGCGAGATCAAGAACATGGGCAGCGCCAAGGCCCTGACCCCCAACGCCAGCAACGCGCTGGAGATGGGGGACATGTATGACGTGTTTGCCCAGAACGCCAGTGACATGATCCAGTACAGCACGCTGTTGGCCCCCATGGAGGACATCAACCGGCTGTACAACTACCGCTACCGTGACGCCAAGGGCAACCTGACCGGCAAAAACGTGAAGCACGTTCTGACGGATGTGTACGGCGAGGCGGCGCAAAAATACTGGCGGAACCTGATGCGGGACGTGCAGAACGGCATGGGCAGCACCGGTACCGACACCACCCGATTCATTGAGAAGATGGTGGGCGGCGTGAAGGGTGCCAGTGTGGGCTTTAACCTGCGGGTGGTGGCCCAGCAGCCCACGGCCTACATCCGGGCGGCGGCCATCCTCGACCCGTCTACGATGGCAAAGGGCATTGTGGGCGGCGCAACGGAGGGCAACGGCTGGGAAAAGGCCAAGAAGTACGCACCCATTGCCAGCATCAAGGACACGGCGGGCTTTGATCAGAGCAGCCGGTACAGCATCGTCCAGAACGTCTATGGCGGCGAGGGTGGCGTGATGGACAAGCTGAACGACTGGAGCGGCTGGGCCGCCGGTAAGGCGGACGCCGTGACATGGGGCGCTATCTGGAACGCCTGCGAGTGGACGGTGGTAAACGAGGGTGGTTATGAGAAGGGCAGCGACGCTTTCTTCTCCCGCGTGGCGCAGGTGTTCACGGAAGTCATTGATCAGTCTCAGGTAGTGGACGGCATCATGCAGCGGACGCAGATCATGCGGGACGCCAACGGCCTGACCAAGCAGGCCACGGCCTTTATGGGTGAGCCGCTGAAATCGCTGAACATGTTCATGCGCTCCTATGACGCATGGCGGTTTGAGCAGAATATCCCGAAGCGCAGTGCCGCCATGAAGAAAATGACCCGCACCATCGGGGCCGTGCTGGTGACGGACGTGGTGAACGCGCTGGTGCAGTCCCTTGTGGACGCCGCCCGTGACGACGACAAGGACAAAGGATACTGGGCGCGGTATCTGGAGAAGCTGACAGGCGTTACCGGCGACAAGGAGAAGGACACTTTCCTGAATGTACTGCTGGGCAGCAACCTCTGGGACAATGCCGACCCACTGGGGCGGATTCCTTACGCGAAGGACATTAAGTCGCTGATGCAGGGCTTCACGGTAAGCCGGATGGATGCCGACGCGGCGGGAGACTTCATCAACGCGGCGCAGATGTTTATTCGCAGCACGCAGGACGAGGGCAAGAAAACCACGCTGTATGCCGCCAAGCAGCTGCTGACGGCGGGCAGTAAGATCTTCGGCGTCTCTGTGGCCAATGTGGGCCGCGACGTGTGGGCCATTGCCCGAAGCGTGGCGCAGGAGAGCGGCAATGTCCGCATGATGTACGAAATGGAGCGGGCCATCTGGCGGCTTGCGCCGGACGCGGGCAACAACACCCGGTATTACAAGCTGCTGTATATGGCCATGGAGCAGGACAAGGAGGCGTACCAGTACATCTATGAAGATATGAAGAAGCGGGGGTACAGCGACAAACAGCTTCAGGACGGCATCAAGTCCGTTATTCAGGATTCCGGCGCGTCCGACGCTGACATGCGCAAGCAGCTGGAGGATATCGGGTACAGCGGAGAGGAAGCGCAGGAGGTCATGGACAAGTGGGCCTTCAAGGAGAAGTACGGGTATGACTACTCCGACAAGCGGGAGGCGTTTGCCGAAGGAACTATCACACGGCAGCAGCTGATCGAGGAAATGGTCAGCATCGGCGGCAAGACCCGCGAGGAGGCGGAGATGGCCGCGACGGTCTATGAATGGCAGAACGAGGGTGTGGACATCGAGAGCAACCAGACATATATCGTTAAGGCTTATGAGGAATACGGCAAGCCCAATGGCATTGACCGGGGTGATTTCGTATCCTTCTGCCGGCAGGCCAGCCAGACCCACGGCGACGGCAAGAAGGTGAAGATTCTGGCGCTGATCGACGGCATGGCGCTGTCTGCCACACAGAAGGACGCCCTGTATTACCAGCAGGGGTATGCGGAAAGCACCATAGGGGATGCGCCCTGGCACTGACAACAGCAAAGCGGCGGTGGGATAGAGTTTCCACCGCCGCTTCTGTTATGCTCTTTATAAAAAGGGAGGGATGGACATGAGCAATCTGCCCAACGCGGAGCAAAGCCCCCGCGTGGTAAACGGTGTAATCAAATGGTACGAGGACGATACCTTCACCATGGATCTGGGTCTTGGACTGACGGATCAGGACGGGGAAGCGGTGACGCTGAATGCAGCGGACACGGTAAAAGTGACGTTTCGGGATAAAGGGGAGAACGAGGTGAAGGAATTTTCTTTTACCAACGTCAGCAAGGACACGGTGACGCTGGACTTTAACGCGGCGGTGACGGCACTGTTCCCCAAAGGCAGGTACACCTATGACGTGGATGTTACCCATGGGTATCGCACGACGATTGCCCACAGCAATAAGGTGGTGGTGGAATGAGGCTCGATATTCAGGCGGTTTTAAGCCCGCAGTTCAAGGCACGGCTGAACGGCACGATCTCGCGGGGGCTTCAGGTGGTGGATATCAACGAGGACACCGGTCATCTGATCCTGACACTGACGGATGGCCAGACGGTGGATTTGGGCAAGGTGGTCGGCGATACCGGCCCGCAAGGCCCCAAGGGTGACACAGGCGCAACAGGCCCGCGCGGCCCCGCAGGAGCGCAGGGCGCGAAAGGTGACACGGGCGCACAGGGGCCGAAAGGCGATACCGGCCCCGCAGGTGAAAAAGGTGAGAAGGGCGACGCCTTTACTTACGCAGACTTTACGGTGGCGCAGCTGGCGGCGCTGAAAGGTGAAAAAGGTGACAAGGGTGCACAGGGCGAACAAGGCCCCGCTGGCCCCAAGGGGGAGACCGGAGCACAAGGCCCCACCGGCCCCAAAGGAGACACTGGCCCTGCTGGCGACAGCTACACGGTAAAGGGACTGTATGCTACGCTGGCGGCTTTGCAGGCAGCCCACCCTACAGGAAGCGCCGGTGACGCGTGGTTCGTTGGTACGGCGGACAGCAACACCGCGTATCAGTGGGATGTGGACAAGGCGGCATGGGTGAACGTGGGTGCGCTGAAAGGCCCCAAGGGTGATACTGGCCCTGCCGGTGCAAAGGGTGATACCGGCGCACAGGGGCCGCAGGGTGATACCGGCCCCCAAGGGCCGCAAGGTGAGACGGGCCCACAGGGGCCTGCTGGCCCGAAGGGAGACCCCGGTGAGAAGGGCGCGGCGTTCACTTATTCGGATTTCACAGCGACGCAGTTGGCGGCGCTGAAGGGTGAGAAAGGCGACACGGGCCCCGCTGGTGCAGTTGGTGCGCCCGGTGCAAAAGGTGATACAGGCCCACAAGGCCCCAAGGGCGATACCGGCCCTGCCGGAGCCGACGGCGCTCCCGGCGCGAAGGGCGACACGGGCGCGCAAGGCCCCAAGGGCAACCCCGGCGAAAAGGGCGACGCTTTCACTTACGCGGACTTCACGGCGGCACAGCTGGCGGCGCTGAAGGGCGAGAAGGGCGACAAGGGTGACACCGGCCCCCAAGGCCCCAAGGGCGACGGGGTGGAGGTGTCCGGCAGCAAGGGTCAGTATCTGGGCTTCACCGATACCGACACGCTGGGCGCGGTGAGCCTGCCCAGCGCCAGCACCGGCAGCAAGGGCATCACTTATCTGGTGGACAGCTACGAGCGCACCGACACCGACAAGGCCGTCACCCCCAAGGCGCTGAACAATGTCTACAAACTGGTGCAGGATAAGGCAGACAAGTCCGTGTCCGCTGCCGCCACGCTGACGGCGGCGGGGTGGAGCAATGGCGTGCAGACGCTGGCCGTCTCTGGCGTGACAGCATCGGCCAACGGCAGCCTGCGCATCGCCCAGAGTGCCACCGACGAGCAGTTCGCCGCGTGGGGCGCGGCGCAGCCCCGTGTGACGGCACAGGCGGCGGGTTCGCTGACAGTCAAGGCGGCGGGCACCGTGCCCACGATTGATATTCCTGTGGAGGTGGTGATGGTATGATCCAGACAGAGGGTATTTTTGTGGGCGGCGGCGCCATTTCCGCGCCCATCATCGGCGAGGACTTCAACTGGTCGGGCGGTGACGGCACGTATCAGGTGCTGGACGATGGCGGCGGCAACTGGCGCATCAAGTTTCTGTCCAGCGGCACGTTCACGCCATTGAAAGACATGGTGATTGATGCATTTTTGGTAGGTGGCGGCGGAGGAAGAAGCTATGTACTCTGCGGCGGTGGTGGCGCAGGCTACACCACCACCGTGCGGTCTGTGGTGGTGGCGGCCAATACCGCCTATCCCATCGTGGTAGGCGCGGCGGGCAAAAACATTACTGAAGGTAGTTTGAACGGTACGGATGGTGGCACAACATCGGCGTTTGCCGCATCTGCACTGGGAGGAAAGGGCTCTAAGAGAGGATATAACACATCCAAGCAGCCGGGCGCAGACGGTGGCTCTGGCGGCGGTGGTCTGAATGTCAGTGGGGTACATGCCAACTACAGTACCGCCGCTGGTGGTACGGATGGTGGCGACGGTACGACTGCTACAACTGCTGGCGGCAAGGGACAGGGTACCACCACACGAGAATTTGGCGAAGCAGACGGCGACCTGTACGCTTCCGGCGGCGGCGATAACCTGACCGCCACCGTACCCAACTCCGGCAATGGCGGCGCTTATAACGTTGAACCTGCCGACGGCATTGTGGTCATCCGGCAGCACAAGGAGGTGGCGGCATGAGATATGCAGTTATCACGGAAGGGACTGTGACCAACGTCATTACTCTGTGGGAAACCAACGCCGGGGATTTCCCCGGTGCGGTGGCGCTCCATGACCGCCCGGTGGGCATCGGGGACAGTTATCAGGATGGCAAGTTCTACCGGGACGGCGAAGAACTTCTGACGTCCGACGAGGAGATCGCCGCCATGCAGACGGCGGCGGTGGCGGTGCTGCGGTTCGTGGTGGCCGATAATGACCGGCTGGCCGCCGGCGCTTTGTACCCCAAGTGGACAGCGGGAGCGCACAGCATGGGCGACATCTACACCGCTCGTGGGCAGGTGTGGGAATGCATTCAGGGCTACGACAATGCCGTCTACCCGGATATCGTGCCGGGCGGCACGGCGTGGGGCACATTCCACCGCCCGCTGCACGCTACCGCGCCGGAGCAGGCCCGGCCTTTCGTAGCTCCCACGGGAGCGCACGATATCTACAAGGCGGGCGAATACATGACGCTGGATGGGGTGCTGTATAAGTGCCTGCAAGATACGGCGTACAGCCCGACGGAATACGCCGACGCATGGGAGGCGGTCGTATGACGGAAGCCATCATCGTGGCGGCGCTGGGGCTTGTGGGCACGCTGGTTGGCAGCTACCTTGCCAACCGCAAGAGTACCGCCCTGATCGCCTATCGGTTGGAGCAGCTGGAGCAGAAGGTCAGCAAGCACAACAATCTGGTGGAGCGCACCTACGCACTGGAGGAGAGCGTGGCGCTGATGGACGAGCGGGTGCGGGTGGCCAACCACCGCATCGCCGATCTGGAAGGACACGCATAGGATAGGATAGAACCGAAAAAAAGGAGGAATCGCATATGAAAACGAAAACCAATTGGAAGCTCTGGTTCAAGGCGGCGGGCATCCGCGCCCTGCGCACCATGGCACAGACGGCGGCGGCCACCATCGGCGCCACTGCCGTGCTGTGTGAGGTCAACTGGCTGGCGGTGGTCAGCTCCACGGTGCTGGCGGGCATTTTGAGCCTGCTGACCTCGCTGGCGGGCCTGCCGGAGCTGGAGGAGTGAGCCATGCCCAACATCTATCTCAGCCCCGAGGACAGAGCCAGCAACACCTACGCGCCGTCGGCGCTGTGGAACGGAAAGCCCACCAATGAGAAGGAGCAGATGGGCCGCTGCGCCGACCTGCTGGAGACGGCGCTGACGCGCTGCGGCTTCACGGTGCGGAACGTCCAGCGGGGCAACATGTATGACCGGGTGCGGGAGTCCAACGACTGGCCCGCCGCGCTGCACATCGCCCTGCACACCAACGGCTTCAACGGCAAGGCGTCCGGCACGCGGGTGCACTGCTATCCCTCGGAGGAGAGCCGCCGCATCGGGCGGCTGATCCAGGATCGCATCGCGCCGCTGTCGCCCGGCGGGCCGGATAAGCTGGTGGAGAGCGCGGGACTCTACGAGCTGCGGGCCACCCACATGCCCGCCGTGCTGCCAGAGTTCGGCTTTCACGATGAGCCGGAGGAGGCCCAGTGGCTCATCGACAGCATGCCCCAGATCGCGGAGGAGACCTGCAAGGCGGTGTGCGACTATTTCGGCATGGCCTACGTGGCGCCGGAGACGGAGCCTGCGGAAACGCCGGAGCCGCCGGTGGAGGACACGCCGCTGTACCGGGTGCAGGTGGGCGCCTTCCGCTTCCGCCGCAACGCGGAGGAGTACTGCGAAAAGGTAAAGGCCGCCGGTTTCCCGGAGGCCTTCGTGACGGGGTAAGGGGGAGGCTGAACGGTGTAGGGGCGGCCCTTGGCTCTCCCAAAGGGAGAGCCAAGGCCGATGCCCACGCAGTGGAGCGAAGCGGAACAAGTACCCTTGGGGTGCATCGCCCCGTCGTTTGCCGGAAAATCATCGTACACCGTGCGGGCCGATGTACCCCAAGGGTACTTGCTCCGCTTCGCATCCCGCTGCGGCAAAATTCTCCGCGCGGCGCTTTTCAACGGGGGCGGGATATGGTATAATGGGGCAAAACAGCGGGCGGCGGGCATCTTCTTCGCCGCCCCGGCGCAAAAGGAGGAACTCCCCATGAACATGGAGCAATATCGCCAGGAGCTGATGGACACGGCCAAGGGGCTTTTCGCCGTGGATTCCCCCAGCGGCTTCACCGCCGATGTGGTGACCCTGGCCAAGGAGCTGGCGGAGGCCCAGGGCTATGCCGCCCGCCGGATCAACAAGGGCAATCTGGCCATCACCGTCCCCGGACGGGATCACAGCAGGACCGTGGGCGTCTGCGCCCATATCGACACCCTGGGCCTTATGTGCCGGGCCATCACGGAGAAGGGCGAGCTGCTGTTCACCCGCATCGGCGGCCCGCTGCTGCACACCCTGGACGGCGAATACTGCCGCATCCACACCCGGGACGGCCGGGTGTACACCGGCACCATCCTGTCCCTGTCCCCCTCCGTCCATGTGTATGACGATGCGGACTCCCGGTCCCGGGACGAGCAGAACATGTACGTCCGCATCGACGAGCCTGTCCGCAGCAGAGACGACGTGACGGCACTGGGCATTGCGGTGGGCGACTACATCTGCATCGACACCAAGACCACCGTGACGGACAGCGGCTATCTCAAGTCCCGGTTCATCGACGACAAGGGCTCCGCCGCCTGCCTGCTGACGGCGCTGAAGATCATGCGGGACAACGGCATCGTGCCCCGGTACGACACGGAGTTCTATCTCACCGTGTATGAGGAGGTAGGCCACGGCGGCGCCGACATCCCCGCATCGCTTTCCGAGCTGCTGGCGGTGGACATGGGCTGCGTGGGGGACGGGCTGGGCTGTACGGAGACCCAGGTGTCCATCTGCGCCAAGGACTCCCGGGGGCCCTATCACTACCGCATGGTCTCCCCCCTGATCTCCGCCGCCCGGCGGGGCGGGGCGGACTTCGCCGTGGACATCTACCCCCACTACGGTTCCGATGTAGAGGCCCCCCTGTCCGCCGGCCACGATCTGCGCCACGGCGGCGTTGACGGCGGCGCGGTATCGGCCGATGGACTTAAAGAGAGTGATGTTAACCTTGCAATTGCTCTAAGAATGTCCGGGATATGTGATCTTGTCGGTATTGGGCATCAATTGACGCGCGAATCGGATGTTGGATGCCTTGAAAGCGAAAGCTACAGTGAACACGACGATCTTGTTGCACGCGCTCAAATGGCAAATTCGATACCGAAATGTGTGCTTATAAGTGTGCACCAGAATAAATACCCAAGCGATATAGTTAGAGGAGCAGAGATCATGTACGCCCAAACGCCCGAAAGCAAGGAGCTTGGCGTTATCACGCAGAGCAACATGGTCTCGGCATTGGATCCGGAAAACAGACGGGTTGCACACAGTGCACCGAGTCAGCTTCTGCTTACATCGAGCGTCAACTGCCCGGCCATATTGGCCGAGTGCGGCTTCATGTCAAATCCACAGGAGGCCGGACTCCTTGCAGACGGGAATTATCAAACAAAAATAGCTATGACGCTTATTGCGTCATACATTCAATTTAGCTGCCGACAGCTTTAAGGAGTAGAGTATATGAAACAAAAGACGGTGTTCTGCTGCTCGGAATGCGGAAATGAAACGGTAAAATGGAGCG
>ERZ824600.3348-NODE-3348-length-15446-cov-11.855500_pt1 | contig 15446 bp, 12 predicted proteins | sample MGYA00519933_ERZ824600 | MGnify/ENA primary metagenome ERZ824600 (study PRJEB31778, sample SAMEA3449178) | human gut metagenome | biome: human gut; feature: human-associated habitat; material: faeces | place: United Kingdom | collected 2010/2012 ... | reverse complement strand
CTCCATCCTGATCGATGAAGCCCGCACGCCCCTGATCATTTCCGGCCGCGGCGAGGATTCCTCCAGCCTGTACACACAGGTGGACCGCTTTGTGCGCACCCTGCGCAAGAGCGTGGTGGTAGAGCTGGAGGATAAGGTCTCTACCGACGAGCAGACCGACGGTGATTACGTCGTGGACGAAAAGCACAAGACCTGTACCCTGACTGCCAGCGGCATCAAGAAAGCGGAAGCCTACTTCAAGGTCGAAAACCTTGCCGCCGCCGAGAACATGACCCTTGCCCATCACATCGATCAGGCCATCAAGGCTTACGGCGTGATGCAGCGGGACATCGATTACGTGGTCAAGGATGGTCAGGTCATCATCGTGGACGAGTTCACCGGCCGTCTGATGATCGGCCGCCGCTACAACGAAGGCCTGCATCAGGCCATCGAAGCCAAGGAGGGCGTGAAGATCGCCGCCGAGAGCAAAACGCTGGCTACCATCACCTTCCAGAACTACTTCCGCATGTACAAAAAGCTGTCCGGTATGACCGGTACCGCCAAGACAGAAGCCACCGAGTTCACCGAGATCTACGGCCTGAACATCGTTACGGTGCCCACCAACCGTCCCCGTCAGCGCATCGATTATCCGGATGCCATCTACAAGACGGTCAACGGCAAATACAATGCCGTTATCCAGCAGGTGCTGGAATGCCACCAGAAGGGCCAGCCCGTGCTGGTGGGTACGGTCAGCGTGGAAAAGAGTGAGACCCTTGCCAAGATGCTGCAGAAATACACCCGCGACTTCAACGTGCTGAACGCAAAGAACCACGAGCGTGAAGCCGAGATCGTGGCGCAGGCCGGCAAAAAGGGTGCCATCACCATCGCCACCAACATGGCAGGCCGTGGTACCGATATCATGCTGGGCGGCAACGTGGAGTTCATGGCCAAGGCTCAGATGCGCAAAGAGCACTTCTGTGAGAATCTGCTCAGCCCCGAAAAGCCCCAGGACGCCGACCCCGCTGCCGTGGAGATGCTGCTGGCCGAGGCCAACGGTCACGGTGACACCGAGGACGCCAACATCCTGGCCGCCCGCAAGCGGTTCGAGGAGCTGTACGCCCAGTACAAGCCCGCCGTGGAGGCCGAGGCCGAGGAAGTGCGCGCCGCCGGCGGCCTGTTCATCATCGGCACCGAGCGCCACGAGAGCCGCCGCATCGACAACCAGCTGCGCGGCCGTGCCGGCCGTCAGGGCGACCCCGGCGCTTCCCGCTTCTACCTGAGCCTGGAGGACGACCTGATGCGTCTGTTCGGCGGCGACCGCGTTTCCAGCCTGATGGACACCCTCAAGCTGGACGAGGACACTCCCATCGAGAACCGCATGATCACCAACACGCTGGAAAGCGCCCAGAAGAAGCTGGAAGGCCGCAACTTCGAGATCCGCAAGAACGTGCTGAAGTACGACGACGTGATGAACCAGCAGCGTGAGATCATCTACGGCCAGCGCCGCAAGGTGCTGGATGGCGAGGATATCAGCGCCGAGATGCACAACATGCTGCGGGAGAACATCGACTCCAGCTGCAGTCAGTTCCTGGCCGGTGACGTGAAGGATGACTGGGACTTTGGTGCCCTGCGCCGCCACTATCAGGGCTGGCTGACCACGGACGCCGACTTCCGCTACACCGTGGCCGACTTTGACAACATCTCCCGCGAGGGCATTGCCGACATGCTGTACAACCGCGGCATGCAGATCCTGCAGGCCAAAGAGGTGCGCTACGGTGCGCCCCTGATGCGGGAACTGGAGCGCATCTGCCTGCTCAAGTGCGTGGACCGCCAGTGGATGGACCACATCGACAACATGGACCAGCTGCGGCAGGGCATCGCTCTGCGCGGCTACGGCCAGAAGGACCCCGTGGTGGAATACCGCATCGAGGGCTTTGACATGTTCGACCAGATGGTGGACTCCATCCGCGAGGACAGCGTGAAGATGCTGCTGACCATCGAGATCCGGCAGGCCGGTGCCGCCCCCAAGCGGGAGCAAGTTGCCAAGCCCACCGGTGAGGGCTTTGTGCCCGGCAACGGTGCCCCCGGCGTAAAGGGTGCCCCCAAGGGCCAGCCCGTGCGGGTGATCAAGATCGGCCGCAACGATCCCTGCCCCTGCGGCAGCGGCCTGAAGTGGAAAAAGTGCACCTGCGCCAAGTTCCATCCGGAAGGCCTGCCCACCGACGCAAACGAAGATTAAGCTGAAAAGCCTCCCGGCTCCTGTCTTTGGCAGGGGTCTGGGAGACTTTTGATAAAATGAAAGGGAGCTGATTTGGAATGATCACACCGGAAAAGCTGTTGGAAGCTGCAAAGCAGCTGGAACCCCAGCTGCAGGAATGGCGGCGCACCCTGCACCGTCACCCGGAAGTTGGGTTCGACCTGCCCCAGACCAAGGCACTGGTCAAGAAAGCCCTGACCGAAATGGGCTACGCCCCGCAGGACTGCGGCAAGTGCGGCGTGCTTGCACTGGCGGGCGGCAAAAAGCCCGGCAAGGTGATCCTGCTCCGGGGCGACATGGACGCTCTGCCCCTGCAGGAGGAGTCCGGCGAGGCGTTTGCCTCCGAGGTGCCCGGCAAGATGCACGGCTGCGGCCACGATATGCACACCGCCATGATGCTGGGTGCCGCCAAGCTGCTCAAGGAGCATGAGGACGAGATCGAGGGCACCGTCAAGCTGGAGTTCCAGCCCGCCGAGGAGATCTTCCAGGGCTCGCCCGATATGATCGCCAACGGCCTGCTGGAAAACCCCAGCGTGGATGCGGCAGTTATGTTCCATGTGCTGGGCGGAATGCCCATCCCCGCCGGTGTGGTGCTGGTGCCTGCCTGCGGCGGCATCACCATGGCAAGCTGTGAGCAGTATCACATCATCGTCCACGGCAAGGGCGGCCACGGTTCCATGCCGGAAAAGTGCATCGACCCCATCACGGCGGCGGCACACATCCACATTGCCCTGCAGGAGATCAACAGCCGGGAGCTGGATGCCCACAGCTTTGGCGTGTTCACCACCGGCCGCTTCCAGGCGGGCGCGGCCTCCAATGTCATCCCGGATTCCGCCGAGATGTGGGGCACCATCCGCACCACCGACCCCGAGGGCGCGGTGACGGAGCTGCTGCACAAGCGGATGACCGAGATCGTGCAGGGGGTGGCCACGGCTTACCGCTGCACCGCCGAGATCACCTTCAGTGATTACTGCCCCTGCATGGTGGTGGACAAGGAGCTTGCCGGCAGCGCCCTGACCTATATGGGTGAGCTGCTGGGCAAGGGTGCAATGGATATGACCCCGATGACCGGCGGCAAGCCCGGCGGCGGCAGCGAGGATTTCGCGTTCGTCAGCCATGAGGTGCCCACCGTGAGCATGTTCCTGACGGCGGGCAACGCCAACGAGGGCTACACCTACGGCCAGCATCACCCCAAGGTGAAGTTTGATGACAGTGTCCTCTTTGAGGGCAGCGCGGCCTATGCCTATATGGCCCTGCGCTGGCTGCAGGAGCACAAGTGATCGGATAAAAACAAAGACCTCCTCTGGAAAACGGCCAGAGGAGGTCTTTCTATATTATGGGCAAAAAGGTCGAGCAACGGAAAAGCCTTTGCCTTATGAATCTGTCTTGTCTGCCTGCTCGATCAGGCTTCCAGGAACACTTTGCGCAGGGAGGTGTTGGTCTCCACGATCTTCACCAGCAGCACGCCCAGCACGGTGCAGCTGATGAGCTCACCGATGCCGACGGAGATGCCGTTGGTGATGCAGGCCAGCCACAGCGGAGCGGAGGAAGAAGGATCGGGGAACATGACGGCGATCTCAATGCCGATGATGACAGCATTGAAGAGCACGGGCGGCAGGGAAGGCACGATGGCAAGACCCTTGAAGCGGACGTTCCGCAGTTTGTAAGTCACAACACAGGCCAGCAGGGTGGCCAGGGTGCCAAAGATAACATCCACGATGGTGGAGCCCAGCAGGTTTGCCAGGAAGCAGCCCAGCACCACGCCCACGATGTACTCGGCACCGAACACGGGCAGCAGGCAGAGGGCCTCGGCAACACGCACCTGCACCGCACCGTAGGAGAACGGCTGCAGCGCCATGCAGAGCACCACATAGAGAGCTGCGACCACAGCGCAGCGGGCCAGTTTGCGGACAGTGAAATTCTGATTCATAACAATACTCCGGCGGATGAATTTTGACCGCACAGGGACCGCCAGCCCTATGGGTTTGGCCCGGCATGGTTCGAGACACGCCGGGGAGCCTAAAATCCTAAGTTGCTCTTTCAGGTTGCCGCGCAAAAGCACAGCAAAAGGGAGTATAGCATAAATTGCCGCAAAATGCAACGGCCTGCAAACAAAAAGAACTGCCGCGGCGGGCAGTTCTCAGAAAAAACTCAGCGTGCGTGGCCAACGTAGACCAGAGCAATGGTATCGGGGCCGGTGTTGGCGGAAACAACGCCGCCCAGCGGGAAGGTGATGAGCGGGTCTTTGCCGAACGCCTTGCGGCAGGCCTTGATCAGATCATCCTTCTGGGGGATGTTGGTGTGGCCGATCATATAATCAAAATCCTCCACACCCTCGCTGCGCTTTTTGGCCAGCTCCACCATGGCGGGCACGACCTTGTCATCGCCGCGCACCTTGGCCTCCACTTTGGTCTTTCCATCGATCAGGGTGATGATGGGGCGGATGCCCATCAGCTCGCCCATGACAGCGGCGGCGGCAGAGATGCGGCCGCTTTTCTTCATCTGCTTCAGGCTGTAAGGTCCGAGAACGATCTCCATCTTGTCCATCTGGGTCTCGAACTCCTGAATGACGTGGCTGATCTCCGCGCCGTTCTGCAGCTTGCGTGCCATCTCGCAGACATACCAGCCAAAGGGCATGGAGTAGGTGTGCGGGTCCAGCAGATGGATCCGCAGGTGGTGCTCCGGGCGCTCCTCCCGCAGCATCCCCTGGGCCATCACGGCGTTGTTGTAGGTGGAGGAACCGCTGCGGTTGATGGGTACATGGATCACATCGGTATAGCCCTCGTCCACATACTGGCAGTACTTTTCGCAGAACTGGATGGGGGTGATGGCAGCCGTGGAGGGAATGCCCTTGGCGGCGCGCATCTTTTCGTAGAACTCCTCGTTGGTGCAGCTCTCACGCTCGATATAGTCTACATCATCCAGCAGGATGTGAAAGCTCATAATATCAATGCCGTACTTCTCGGCCAGCTCCTGCGGAATATCGCAGGAGGAATCGGTCAGGATCGCGATCTTGCTCATAATGTCCCTCATTTCCATTCGTATTCTCGCAGGCGGCCATGATCCAGCAGCTCCGGGAAATCCCACTGGCGCAGGACCTCGTACACACCCACAGCCACACTGTTGGAAAGGTTCAGGCTGCGGCAGGTATCCCGCATGGGCATCCGGATGCAGTGTTCCTGATTGGCCGCCAGCAATGCCTCAGGCAGGCCGGCATCCTCCCGCCCGAATACAAGGTAGGCCCCGTCCGGGTACTGGATGTCGGTGTAGCGCTGAGGTGCTTTGGTGGTAAAGTAGTAGAACGGGCCTTTGTTCCGGGCAAAGAAATCCTCCAGCCCATCATAGTAATTGATGTCGAGGTAGTGCCAGTAGTCCAGCCCGGCATGCTTGAGCTTTTTGTCATCGATGGCAAAGCCCATGGGCCCCACCAGATGCAGGCGGCAGGCCGTGCAGGCACAGGTGCGGGCCACGTTGCCGGTGTTCTGGGGGATACGCGGCTCTACCAGAACGATGTTCAGGGTCGGTTTTTCGCTCATGGCGGCCTCCTCAGTCATTCCAGCTCACCGGGCAGAGCCGGGGCAGCAGGGGCTCGAACCAGACACCGTACCGGGTGTCCTGATCGGCGGGGGTCTGCTGAATGGCCAGCGAAACGAACTCGGCGGCGTTGTCGGCAGCGGCGCTCAGGGCGTTGCCCTGGATCAGCGAGCCAATGAGCACGGCACCGTACAGGTCACCCGTGCCCGGGAAGCTGCGGCTGATGTGCAGTTTTTTGATGACGAAGCGCTCGCGGCCGGAGCCTGCGCAGCCGATGTACTTGCCCAGTGCGAGGCCGGTGACCACCGCGCTGGGGGCCAGCGTCAGCAGCTCGTCGGCCAGCGCCTGAGCGGAAGCGTCATCGAACGCGTCGGTCTGGGGCTCCCGCTCCAGCAGCAGGGCGGCCTCGGTGGCGTTGGGCAGGATCAGGTCTGCCCGGCGGCAGAGCCCGCGCATCCGGTCGATGAGAGCCGGGGTCACTGTGGAGTAGGCTTTGCCGTTGTCCCCCATCACAGGGTCCACCACCTTGCGGGCAGCAGGCCAGAGATCGAACGCCTTTTCGGCCAGCGCCACCTGCTCCTCACCGCCTAAGTAGCCGGTGTAGATACAGTCAAACTCCACACCCAGCTCCCGGTAGTGCTTCAGAGCGGCCAGCCCGTAGGCGGCACCGTCCAGCCGTGCCGGTGTGCCCAGACCGCCCGTGTGGGTGGAGAGCACCACAGTGGGCAGGGCCACAGGCTGGCAGCCCATAACGGACAGCACCGGCAGGATGACCGCCAGGCTGCACCGGCCCATGCCGGAGAGGTCGTGAATGCAGAGAATTTTTTTCGGTTCAGTCGGTTTCAACAAAAAGGATCCTCCTTTGCGCCATCCACGGGCCGCACAGGGCCCAGTTTCTCAGCGTATGATACAGTATACCACATTTTGCGGGACAAAAAAAGCGCATACCGGATTCTTTACAGGAAATACTAGCCACAGCGGCAAAAAATCACACAGTGGAAAGGAGAGAGCCACATGAAAAACACAAATCGTCAGCCTTCCTCCGGCAGTGTTCTGCTGGGCATGGCGGCAGGCGCGGCCCTGGGGGCCGTGGGCACCATGGCAATGGCACAGAACCAGCGGCAGGTCAAGCGCACCGCACGCAAGCTGGCCAAGGGCGCGGAACGCGCCATGAGCCAGCTGGATACCATGGTCACGGATCTCGTGGAGCGCAGGATGGATCTGTGAGGGAAAACAAAAAGGCAGGGCCCGCGGGCTCTGCCTTTTTGCTTGCCATTTACTTTTGGTTCCAGATACACATCCGGGCACTGGTGTTGATCTCGCCCAAAACCTGCAGGTCCATCTGAATGTTGCAGGTCACAAGGACCGATTTGTTCACGTCGCTGCCGGTGAGCACCGAGGCGGGCAGGTTCTTGATGGTGAGCACCGCCGTGGCCTTGTTGAAATCACCGGTCAGGGAGCCGTCGTAGGTCACATCGCCGATGGTCAGGCCGGACAGATAGCCGGTGACACCCAGCTTGGATACCTGCATGACCGGCAGGGTCAGGGTGTAAGTGCCGTTGGCCTGCCGGGTGAGGGTGGCGGTGCGGTCAGGATCGATGCCGCTGTTGGCCATGGATTCCTTATCGGAGCGTTCCTTCCAGAATTTCACACCGACATTCTGGCTGCTGGCGGCACCGGCACTGACGGCCAGCACCAACAGCAGCACCAGCGAGATCAGCGCTGCGCCGGAGCGTTTGAATGTATTTTTCATAAAGATCAACCTTTCCTGGCCGCGCGTGTGCGGCCTGCTCTGGTGTCCTGTTGGGGCAGGACACAGGGTTTGTCAACGCTAAAATATCACGCCAGCGATAATATGTCAATCTGCTTCGTGAGCTTTTCACAAAAAAGTTTCACTTATGAAATTAAAATTAGAAAAAATATCCGCTCCCCTGTGCGGGAAGCGGATATTGTAAAACCTCTCAGGCGCTTTGCACCAGATCCCGTAATAGGGGAGGCAAGTCGCAGGTGACGGAGAGATTACAGCTCAAAATTGGGGTCGTCCTTCAGAACGTGGATCTCGCTCATATAGGGGCTCTGCTCAGGGTCAGTGAAGGGAGCTTCCTTCATATACTTGTTCAGCTGGATGGCGGTGCGTGCGGGGTCGGCAATGGTGCCGGCACCGCCAATGCAGCCGCCGGGGCAGCCCATGCCCTCCAGCAGGTAGCCGTTGTACTTGCCGGCCTTGGCCAGCATCAGCAGTTTCTTGCAGTCGGCCAGACCCTGTGCAGAGGCGATCTTCACCTCCATATCGGGGTGCCATTCCTTGATCTTGTTGGCAACGGCATTGGCAACGCCGCCGGACTGTGCAAAGCCGCGGCCTGCAGCAGAGGCGGAGCAGAGTGCTGCCTCGTTCTCATCCACTTCCAGCAGATCGATGTCCAGATCCTTGCCCTCGATGATGCCGGCCAGCTCCTCAAAGGTCAGCACAAAGTCCACGTCAGAGCGGACCGTGCGGCGGGAAGCTTCCAGCTTCTTGGCGGCGCAGGGGCCGATGAAGCACATGCGGGCGGTGGGGTCTTTCTGCTTCATCATGCGGGCGGTGAACACCATGGGGGTCATGGTCATGGAGATGTTCTTGGCCAGAGCGGGGAAGGCGGTCTTTGCCATCATGCTCCATGCCGGGCAGCAGGAGGTAGCCATGAAGTCCAGCTTCTCGGGCACTTCCTCCAGGAAGTCGTGGGCCTCGTCCACGGTGCACAGGTCAGCACCGATGGCGACCTCCACGACATCGTAGAAGCCGATGGCCTTCAGGGCAGCCTTGAGCTTGCCGGCAGAAGCCAGAGAGGGGAACTGGTTGACGAAGGCGGGAGCGACCAGAGCATAGATGCGGTCGCCGCGGTTGAAGCCCTGGATCAGCTGATAGATCTGGCCCTTGTCGGCAATAGCGCCGAAGGGGCAGTTCACCAGACACTGACCGCAGGAAACGCACTTGCTGTAATCGATCTCGGCACGGCCCAGCTCGTCAGAGTGGATCGCACCCATGCCGCAGGCAGCGGCGCAGGGACGCTCGGTCTTGACGATGGCATTGTAGGGGCAGACAGTGGCACAGCGGCCGCACTTGATGCACTTTTCCTGATCGATGGTGGAACGGCCGCTCTCCCAGGTGATGGCCTTCTTGGGGCAGACTTCCATACAGGGGTGGGCCAGACAGCCCTGGCACAGGTCAGAGACCTTGACCAGCTTCTCGGGGCAGCGGTTGCAGGCGAACTTGATCACATTCACCAGCGGGGGATCATAGTACTTATCGGCAATGGAAGCATCCTCCAGGCCGGAGACCACACTGTTGTGCTCATCCATGCGGCGGGTGGGCAGGCCCATGGCCAGACGGACACGCTCCTCGACGATGGCGCGCTCCAGGAAGATGTCCTTGCGCAGCTTGCCTTCCTCACCGGGGATGATGGTGTAGGGGATCTTGCGCATCAGGTGGTTGGCCTGTTCACCCTTGACGTTGGCGTAAGCCATGCGGGCCACCTCGGTAAACACCTGACGGCGGATCTGAATGACTGTGGTATTGATTCCTCTAAAACTCATTCCAATCTCTCCTTGTTCAGAAACAGAAAACATCCCGTCCCACACTGGACTGCGCAGACGGAATTTGCTTTGCTCCGGGCCGGCTGGTACCGCACCGCTGCAACCGGCGCTCCGACCCAGATATCCAGTTTCATTTTAACATAAACGGGCCTGCGTGAAAAGAGAAAATTTCAAATATGTTAAAGAATTAGCAAATAGTACAGGACGCACAAGATTTAACGAACTTTTTTAGCAGAGTGCTGCACGGACGCGCTCGCCATCGTACTCGCCCAGCCTGACGTGAACGATCTCGCCGCTCTTGTGGCCGGGGGCAGAGACCACCACCGGGATGTACAGCCGGGTGTAGCCTGTGAACAGCGTCTCGGAGAGGGGTGTTTCCAGCAAGACCTCGTCCTCGGTGCCGACATGAGCGGCCAGCACTTCCCGGCGGACCTCCTCGGCCAGCGCGTTCATCTCGCGGCTGCGGGCCTGCTTCTCCCGCTCGTGCACCTGAGCCGGAAAATCATAAGCGGGGGTACCGCTGCGGCGGGAGTAGGGGAACACATGGACCTTCAGGAAGCCGATCTTCTTGAGGAAGGCACAGCTTTCCTCAAAGTCGGCCGGGGTCTCACCGGGGAAGCCGCAGATGCAGTCGGTGGTAAAGCTGACAGGGCGCTCCCCATAGGCGGCGCGGATCTGGTCCACCACTTGGGCGTACTGCTCCGCGGTGTAGACCCGGCGCATCCGGCGCAGGGTGGAGGTGCAGCCGCTCTGCAGGCTGAGGTGGAACTGGGGGCAGAGCTTTTCCACCGCTGCCAGCCGGGTGATGAACTCCGGGGTCAGCATGTCGGGGTCCAGGCTGCCCAGGCGGATCCGCTCGATGCCCTCCACCTGAGCGCATTTTTCCACCAGCTCCACCAGATTGGTCCCGGTGTCCAGACCGTAGCTGGGCAGGGAAATGGCGCTGAGCACGACCTCGCGGTAGCCGGAGGCGGCCAGCTGGCGCAGCTCCTTCAGGATGCTGTCCTCGGCGCGGCTGCGCACCGGGCCGCGGGCGCGGGGGATGACGCAGTAGGCACACTGGCGGTTGCAGCCGTCCTCCACCTTGATAAACGCGCGGGTGTGGGTCTCGAACCGCTCCACGGGCAGCTCCTCAAACAGCTCGCCCCGCTGATGGGGTGTAACGGCAACGATGCGCTCGTGGCCGTCCAGCAGCTTGAGCACATTGTCCAGGATGGCCTTGCGGTCTCCGTTGCCGCAGACGAGATCAGCCTCCATGAACTGGGCAGCTTCCTCGGGGAAAGCCTGAGGATAGCAGCCGGTGAGCACGGTCACGGCACCGGGATTTTCGCGCTTGGCGCGGCGCAGCCACTTGCGGCTCTTCTGGTCACCGAAGTTGGTCACGGTGCAGCTGTTCACCACAAAAACATCCGCTTCTTCGCCCTCCGGCACGATGGTGAAGCCAGCGCCCCGGAACATCTGCTCCAGCGCGCCGGTCTCGTTCAGGTTGACCTTGCAGCCAAGGGTATAAAAACAAACTCGCATGAGAGATCCTTTCAAAGTTGCTCACCCTCTCAGTCTCGCTATCGCTCGCCAGCTCCCCCAAAGGGGGAGCCAATGGCTATCCCAGATTTAGCAGCATCTGTCCTCTGTGATGCGTTGCCTCTCCCTTCGGGAGAGGTGGCATTGCGCAGCAATGACGGAGAGGGTGAATTTTTATAAACCATCTTATTATAGCAAATTTCCGCCCCACAGAAAAGAGCATCCCGCACTCTTTTTTTGCATAGAATGCAACCAGAGACTTTACGCGGGGAGGTACGAGGAATGGAACGGAGAAATTTGGCCCTGCTCTGCGCGGGGGTGCTCTGCTTCTGGCTGTTTGCGCTGGCTGTGGGTACGGCACAGGGGGCCGGGCTGCGGGTGGCCATTGGGGGAACGGGACCGGCAGTGCAGGCGGATGCCCCGGCGGTGCTGGCGGCGGCTCCGGCCAACAGCGGGCTGCAGCTGGAATGCCGGGCGGCAATCCTCATGGAGCCGGAGACAGGCCGGGTGCTCTACGAGAAAGCACCGGATGAGCGGATGCCCATTGCTTCCATCACCAAGCTGATGACCCTGCTGCTGACCTTTGAGGCCATCCGCGGTGGAAAACTGACCCTCGATACCCCCGTGCCGGTGAGCGAACACGCCTATCACATGGGCGGCAGTCAGATCTGGCTGGAGCCCGGGGAGCAGTTCACGCTGGATGAGATGCTGCGGGCCATCTGCGTTTCCTCGGCCAACGATGCCGCTGTGGCGGTGGCCGAGCTGGTGGGCGGCAGCGAGCCGGTGTTCGTGGAACAGATGAACGCCCGGGCGGCGGAGCTGGGGATGACCAACACCACCTTCCGGAACGCCTGCGGGCTGGACACCGAGGGCCATCTCTCCACGGCGCGGGATGTTGCCGTTCTGAGCCGGTACCTTCTCAATACCTGCCCGGAGCTGCTGCACTATACCGGCATCTGGACGGACAGCCTGCGGAACGGCCAGACCCAGCTGGTGAACACCAACAAGCTCCTGCGCCGGTACAGCGGCATCACCGGGCTCAAGACCGGCACCACCAGCGGAGCGGGGGTCTGCATCAGCGCCAGCGCCACCCGGGACGGCCTGACCCTGATCGCCGTGGTGCTGGGGTCACCCTCCAGCGCCGACCGGTTCCACTCCGCCACCACCCTGCTGGACTACGGTTTTGCCAACTATGCCGCCGCCCCGCTGCCCACCCTGCCGGAGCGCCCGCTGGCGTTGGCCGTAAAGGGCAGCGCCGAGGACAGCGTGCCGCTGGATTACGCCGCCCTGCCCGAGACGATCCTGATAGAGAAGGGAACGGCCTCTGCCCTGCGGGCTGAGCTGACCCTGCCCGAGGCGCTGGAGGCCCCCGTGGAAAAGGGGCAGACAGTGGGAAAGGTGAGCATTTTTCAGGATGATACCTTATTGAATGAATACGAAGTAAAAGCGGCCGCGGATGCCCCGCTGCTGACCTTTGGCGGCGCGCTGGAGCTGCTGTGGCAGTGCCTGCTGGGAGTATAGCGGACAAAAGAAACACATCACCGAATAAAAGCGGTTAGCAGAAACAAAGCAGCGTTGGCGGGCCTGAACAAAAGATGTCAGGACAGCCAAAAGAACACTATTAAAATTGTATGAAATCCGGGGATTTTGGCCTTGACTTTGCACGATTGGAACGGTACACTTATACTAACAAAACCCTCAGGGAGCACGTCCCGTAAAAACGTTTGGAGGTTCTGATAGAATGAGCGTCGTTCTGAATACAAAGCACCTCTCCGGTTTTATCAACGAAGAGGAATATAAGGCCATTTATTCTCAGGTGGAAGCGGCTCACAACCAGCTGGAAGCCAAGAATGGCCCCGGCAATGATTTCCTGGGCTGGATGTACCTGCCCCGCGATTACGACAAGGAAGAGTTTGCCCGCATCAAGGAAGCTGCCAAGAAGATCCGTGAGGACTCCGAGGTGCTGGTGGTTGCCGGCATCGGCGGCAGCTATCTGGGTGCCCGCGCTGTGATCGAGGCCGTCAAGGGCCTGTACCACAACGAGCTGGAGGATGGCCCCAAGATCTACTTCTGCGGCAACAGCATCAGCCCCAGCTACCTGAATGATATCATTGCTCTGTGCAAGGGCAAGAAGTTCTCCATCAATGTCATCTCCAAGTCCGGTACCACCACCGAGACCAGCCTGGCGTTCCGTGTTCTGCGCAAGCTGCTGGAGGATGAGATGGGTGTTGAGGAAGCCAACAAGCGCATCTATGCCACCACGGACCGTGCCAAAGGCACCCTGAAGCAGCTGGCTGACGCGCAGGGCTGGCCCACCTTCGTGGTTCCTGACGATGTGGGCGGCCGCTACTCCGTTCTCTCCGCTGTGGGCCTGCTGCCCATCGCTGCCGCCGGGATCAGCATCGACGAGCTGATGAAGGGCGCATCCGATGCCATGGAGCGCTTCTCCGTGCTGAGCCCGGACAACGACGCTTACAAGTATGCCGCCATCCGCAACATCCTGTACCGCAAGGGCAAGGCTGTTGAGATCCTGGAGTGCTACGAGCCCAACTTCACCCTGATGAACGAGTGGTATAAGCAGCTGTTCGGCGAGAGCGAGGGCAAGGACAACAAAGGCCTGTTCCCCGCAAGCTGCATCTTCTCCACTGACCTGCACTCCATGGGCCAGTTCATCCAGGAAGGCTCCCGCATCATGTTCGAGACCATCGTGGATGTCAAAAAGCCTGCGCAGGATCTGTTCATCGAAGAGCTGGAGGGTAACTTCGACGGCCTGAACTTCCTGGCGGACCAGAATATGAGCGTGGTCAACCGCAAGGCCATGGAGGGCACCATCCTTGCCCACACCGACGGCGGCGTGCCTGAGGTGCTGATCGAGGTGGACGACCTGACTGCTTATAATGTGGGCTACCTCATCTACTTCTTCTGGCGTGCCTGTGCATGTAGCGGCTACCTGCTGAGCGTGAACCCCTTCAACCAGCCCGGCGTGGAAAGCTACAAGAAGAATATGTTTGCCCTGCTGGGCAAGCCCGGCTATGAGGGCCTGACCGCAGAGCTGGAGGCAAAGCTGCAGGCGCGCGGCCTTCACCCGTATTTCATCACCGGCCATACCGGCTGGACAGACGATTTTGCCTTCGCCTTTGCCCACAAGGACCAGCTCTGCTCGCCGTTCAGCAAGCGCGTGCACGATCCCAGCGCGCCCTATGACGCGTACGATGAATCGGACGATACCGAGCAGCGCGCAAAGTCCGGATTCCTGAAGCCTGTCAGCCCGGTATAAGGAAAGCGGGCTGACGGAAAAACCGGAAACCCCGTCAAAGTCCGGGCGTTTTGCACCGGGAAGCGAGGAAAAAGGTCACGCTGGCCTCCGCGTCCGTCAGCGGAATATTGACCCGGCCGGGATACGCGGTCTGGAGGCGGCGCTGGCCGTAATCCGTGGTGAAGCAGGGGAGAGACGAGGCGTTTACCAGCTCGTCGAATACGGCAGTGTCGGTCTGTACAAGGAACTTGGAGGCGGGCATTTTCTCCCGGCAGAGCGTGTCCCAGAAGCCGAGCTCGGAGCGCAGGAGAAAATTGAAGCCGTTGATCTCCGCAAAGGTCAAAGACGACTGCTTTGCCAGCGCGTGCTCCGGCGGGACGCAGACAAACAGCTGCTCCTGCAAAAAGGGCTTTGCTCCTGCGAATGGGAAGGGCAGGACGGCGACGTCGCACGAACCGTCTTCCCACGCGGCAAGGACATCTTCGTTCTGGCAGACGGCGGAGGCCAGCATCTTTTCCGGCTGCGCTGCGTTCAGCTTCCGCAGCAACTCCCACAGGGGCGCGGGCGCGCAGGCGCGGATGACGATGGTCCGCTGCCGCTGGTCAAACGCGCGGACCTGCGCGACGGCCAGCTCCGCTTCCTGCAGCAGCTTGCGCGCCGCCGCCACGGCCAGCTTGCCGGTCTCGTTCAGCTCGATCCGGTTCTTGCCCCGGGTGAAGAGCGGCACGCCGAAATACTGCTCCAGATGCTGCATCGAGCGTGTAATGGACGGCGTGGAGAGGTGAAATTCCTCCGCCACGCGGTGGAGCGTGCCGAGATCGGCGAACGCCGTGAGCTGCTTGAGTTCATACAGATCGACCATGACAGCCTCCTGTTACATTTCATATTTTGAAACACAGATTGCGATATCGATAGTGTACTTCCTGGCTCCGGCGTTGTAAAGTAGGAAGCAGAAGAAAACCTGCATTTCATGATCCAGGAGGTACAAGTATGGAATATGTAACTTTGAACAATGGCATCCGGATGCCGAAGCTGGGCTACGGCGTCTACCAGACGCCCGCGGAGGATACCAAACGCTGCGTGCTGGACGCCATCGACGTGGGTTATCGCAGCATCGACACGGCGCAGGCCTATTACAACGAGGCGGGTGTCGGCGACGCGCTGGCGGAAAGTGGTCTGCCGCGCGAGGAGTTTTTCCTGATCACCAAGGTCTGGATCACGAGTGCGGGCTATGAAAAAGCGAAGGCATCCATCGAGGAATCCATGCGCAAGCTGCGCACTGATTATCTCGACCTGCTGCTCATCCATCAGCCGTTCGGCGATTAC
>ERZ824600.3344-NODE-3344-length-15450-cov-3.040922_pt1 | contig 15450 bp, 15 predicted proteins | sample MGYA00519933_ERZ824600 | MGnify/ENA primary metagenome ERZ824600 (study PRJEB31778, sample SAMEA3449178) | human gut metagenome | biome: human gut; feature: human-associated habitat; material: faeces | place: United Kingdom | collected 2010/2012 ... | reverse complement strand
AATCTGACAAACGGAATTCGTCAATACTGCCGCAACAACGGTTTTGAAGACGTGGTTTTGGGCCTTTCCGGCGGGCTGGATTCCGCCGTTACGGCGATTGCGGCCATGGATGCCCTGGGAGCCGAACATGTACACGCCCTGATGATGTATACGAAAAACACTTCAAGCCTGAGTTTGCAGATTGCCCGCAAAATAGCCTCCATGAACAAGTTAAACTTTAAGGAAATAAATATCCAGCCTGACGTCGACAATATGGAGAAATCTCTGGAACTGATTATGGACGCGCCGTTGAAAAATATTGTGCGGGAAAATCTACAAGCCCGGATACGCGGATTAATCTTAATGGCAGAATCAAACCAGGACGGCTATTTGCTTCTGGCCTGCGGCAACAAATCCGAAATTGCCATGGGATATTGTACGCTTTACGGCGATACCTGCGGGGGATTGGCTCCAATCGGGGAGCTTTACAAAAGCCAGATTTTTGAGCTGGCGAAATGGCGTAACGAACAGTGCCAGGCACTGCCGATGGAGGTAATCATCAGGGCTCCCAGCGCGGAATTATCCGCAAATCAGAAAGACGAAGACACCCTGCCCCCGTATAAAGTTCTGGACAAGATTTTGGAGTTGTACCTCGACCGTCATCTGAGCGCAGCCGAAATCGCCATAGAAGGTTATGATGCAGTTACTACCGAATGGATTATTAAAAGATACCAGTCACAGGCATTTAAACGCCAACAACTGCCGCCGACAATCAAGCTCTAGCTTTTGACAACGTTTTGCGTTACTTTCGGTACAAAACAAATTCATAAAAACCCCGAAGCTTGAAACTTCGGGGTTTTTAACTGAGAATTAAATATCCAAGTTAACCACGTTAAGGGCATTATCCTGAATAAACTCTTTACGGGGTTCGACCACATCACCCATAAGGGTGGCAAAGGTTTCATCAGCCTCTTCCATCCGGTCGATTTTAACTTGCAGAAGAGAACGCGCTTCAGGGTCAAGCGTGGTTTCCCACAACTGCTCGGGGTTCATCTCACCCAATCCTTTATAACGCTGAATGGCAATGCCTTTTTTACCGGCAGCCATAATCGCGTCAACAAAAGTCACCGGACCGGTAATCTTTTTTTCCAACCCCTGTTTGGAAGTCAGAATACTTACGTTACCAAAGTTTTCACGAAGCACGTCGCGCATATTGTTGAGCGCCTGAGCTTCCGGGCTTTCAAATACGATGTTACCAACACTATGCTTTTCGGTAACACCGCGCAGCGTACGCTGGAACAGCAAGGAACCATCACCCTGAACCTCGGCTTCCCAGCCTCGGTCATATTCAGCTTCAAGTTCATTAAGGCGAGCCGCCAGTTTTTCCAGTTCTTTTTTCAATGCAGGAATGTCATTGAACAGCTGATGATCAAACAGACCGGAAATAGCCATTTGCTCAATAATCTTTTCAGGAACGTTTTTGCTCAAAGTTCCAATCATACTGCGCGCCTTGCGGTTTTGTTCAACCAAGCTGATGAGGTCTTCGCCGATGACCTGCTCCCCGGTGGAAAGCGTCAAAGTTGCATCGTCACAACCGCCGCGGATGAGGTAATCCTCCATTTCCCGCTCATTTTTAATGTAGAGAATGGAGTTGCCTTTTTTAACCTTGTACAAAGGCGGCTGAGCAATATAAACATATCCGCGCTCAATCAGCTCCGGCATTTGGCGATAGAAAAACGTCAGCAACAAAGTACGAATATGGCTTCCGTCGACATCGGCATCGGCCATGATGATAATTTTATGATAGCGGCATTTGTCGGCATTGAAATCGTCACGTCCGATACCGGTGCCAAGCGCGGTAATGATGGTTCCGATTTCGGCGGAATTCAGCATCTTGTCAAAACGGGCACGTTCAACGTTCAAAATTTTACCGCGCAACGGCATAATCGCCTGATTTTTGCGATGACGCCCCTGTTTTGCGGAACCGCCGGCGGAATCACCCTCAACGATAAAGACTTCAGACAAGGCCGGGTCTTTTTCCTGGCAATCAGCCAGCTTTCCGGGCAAAGAAGCCACATCAAGCACGCCTTTGCGACGGGTGAGTTCACGCGCCTTGCGGGCCGCCTCGCGAGCGGTTGCGGCTTCGAGAATTTTTCCGACAATAACCTTAGCTTCGTTGGGGTGTTCGTCCAACCATTCTTTAAGCTTGTCGCCGACAATGTTTTCAACTACCGGACGAACCTCTGAAGAAACCAGCTTGTCCTTGGTTTGGGATGAAAACTTGGGATCAGGCACCTTGACCGACAAGACGCAGCTCAGACCTTCACGCATATCGTCACCGGTAAGGGCAACCTTTTCTTTTTTGAGCATTCCGTTTTCAAGGACATAGTTGTTAAGCGTACGGGTTAAGGCACCGCGGAAACCGGCAAGGTGCGTACCGCCGTCTTTTTGAGGAATGTTGTTGGTAAAACAGAGCATACTCTCGTTATAGGCATTGGTCCATTGCAGGGCAACGTCAACCTGAATGTCGTCTTTCTCGCCGCCGAAAGCGATAACCGTTTCGTGCAGCGGAGCTTTGGACTTGTTCAGATGCGTAACGAAAGCCATCAGCCCGCCTTCATAATGAAAATCAACTTCTCTCGGCTCGGCGCCGCGGTTGTCAATCAGTTTCAGATAGACGCCGGAGTTCAGAAAAGCCTTTTCGCGAATGGCTCTTTCCAGCGTTTCAAAGCTGAATTCAATGATTGAAAAAGTTTCTTTGGACGGCAGAAACGTTACTTCGGTGCCGTGCCGGCCGTTTGAATCGCCGACAACTTCCAGGTGCTGGGTCACGTTGCCGCGGGCAAATTTAACCAGATGCTCTTTGCCCTCGCGCCAAATCCGCAGATTCAGCCAGTCAGACAGCGCATTGACCACTGAAACGCCCACGCCGTGCAAACCGCCGGAAACCTTATAGGAGTTGTTGTCGAATTTGCCGCCGGAGTGCAGCTCGGTCATAATGACTTCAGCCGCCGAAACGCCTTCTTCCTTGTGCATGCCCACCGGAATGCCGCGGCCGTTGTCGCGGATGGTGGCCGAACCGTCCGGGTTCAGGATAACTTCGGTCTTGTCGCAGTAACCGGCCAGAGCTTCGTCAATCGCGTTGTCGAGCACTTCATAAATCATGTGGTGCAGACCCGAACCGTCGTCGGTGTCGCCGATGTACATGCCCGGGCGTTTGCGAACCGCGTCCAATCCCTTCAAAACCTTAATGGAATCAGCGTTATATTCGGCTTCTTCTTTCTGAATTTCTTCTGTGGTCATTTCACTCATTACAACATCCTTAATTTCGTATATTTTAAGCTGACCGAATCATAGCGCAAAAACTTGCAATCACCAAGCAATAAATTAAAGATATCAACGTTTGGCGCCCTTTTTGCACAGATTTTTTGCCCGTTTTCCGGCGTTTTAGTTATAGACAAAATTTTCATGATATGATAGATTAAGCCTTAGAAGAGTTTAAGGAAGTAATCATGAGCGATTTTGAAGAATTATACCGCGTTTTTATCAAAACCCAGCCCGCCAAATCCGCCGTTCAGGAGATTAAACGCCTGCACCCCGATCTCAGTGCCCGGCAGGCTGCCGCCGCCGCTCAAAATCTGGCCGAACTCGCTTACAATCTCGATATGGACGCTTATTTTAATCCCGAAATCAGGGAAGGTAGCGTCAGCCGCAACTGGAACAACCAGTTCCGCGCCCTTAACCGTTTGCAGCCCGAACAGCTGGAAGCGCTTGTCGCTTATTCGGAAATCTATGCCGACAAGGTGATGCCCTGTGCCGCCAATGAAACCGAAGATGCCATGCTGCGGGCGGTTTTTGCCATGTCGGCCCGGGCAATGGTGCTTTATGCTCCTGACCGCCTGCGGGACAAAAAACTGCACTTTCTGATGGCTTCCGCCGCGCAAAAAATTGCCGATAACGGCAACAGGCTGACCCGCGGCGAAAAATATTCTCTGGCCATGTCGGTATTCACCAATCTTTACCAGGACAATCCCGCCGCTTTTTTTAACCGTCTGGGCATGATCGGCAAAGCCGTTGACGGTTTGACAGACCGGAAAAACCTCGGCAAAGTCTGCGAAGAAATCGACAATATCTATCAAAACGAAGGCGACATTACTCCGGTAATGGCCAGAGGATTTGAAAAATATGTTATTCCCGTTGTTAACGAAATTCCCGATTTTGCCACCCTTTCCGCCGAGCATGACTGTTCTTACGGCGAATACGGGCTGATCGGCTACACCAACAAGGTTCTTACTTCGCAGTGGACCCCGCGCAGTCTCAACGAAGCTATCGGCATTTTGAAAGAGGTTCCCACGCCCGATATGGTCAAAAGGGAGACCATCCGCACCAAGGCCATTCAGCTTGAAGAAGCCGAGTTTAGCGGCCTGCGCGACTTTCTGCACAGCGAGACCATCGGCGTCAGCGAGCTGGTCGGGCACATGCTGGAATATTACCATGCTTCCAAAGACGGGGACAATAGCGCTGCCCAAACCGCCGCCGACAAAATTAAGAGCGATTTGCGCAGCTGCCAGTCCGAAGATTTTGCCTCCGGTTATCTTGATATATCCCGTTATGAGCGCGTTATTGACCGGGACAGCGGGCTGACCGCCGTTGAAGCTTTGCAGATTGTGGCCGACAATGTTCGGAAAAACAACGCCAAACCGCCTTTGGTCAATGATCCCGAGCTTGACGGGCTGTCTCAGCGTTTTTTGCTCGAGGGCTATACCGACACCGCCGCCTTTGGCCGTTTTATGGAAGTGCTGAACAACAAAATCATTCAAAACATTGAAACGCAGAAAATCGGAATTTCGCCGCAAATGGTCGATTTAATGTTCTGGTGCGACAAAAAATGCACCAATCTGCTGAAAGACCGCGATTTCGAACACCAGTGCGGTGACCATAAATCGCCCTGGTTCAAACAGGTGGCGCTGTTTGCCGAGCTCACCAATTCCGCCGAAACCGGTTTTAATCGCAAGGGTTTTGACGCTTATTTCAAACATGTTCAGGCGCAGGATTATTTCTTTGATGCCAACAATATTTTGATCAAACGTCAGCGCAACAACATTTTTAAGCTGTTTCAGGCTTCCAAACAGGCTTGCCGTCAGGTCGGCGAAAATCTGCGCCGCCGCTTGGAACGCAGCGGGCGCGGCAGCGATGAAATCGATTTCGAAATCGAAAAACTGAACGGAATTTACGATCAGCGCAACCGCCGTATGATTTCCGGCAATCTGGTGGGCGAAATCTTCAAACTGAATGATTTCAAAAAGCCCTCCACCCGTCTCGGCGAACGCTATGCCGAAGAAATGAAGCGCAAAGTTCAGCTTGAGCGCCCGGTCGAAAAAACGCTGCTGAAAATATTCAAAACCAAAAGCCGGAGGGATTGACGATGAAAAAACTGATAATCGAAGCTCCGTCCGGTCTTGACCCCAAATATAAACTTTGGGCAAGGGAAGCCGCAGGGGAAATGCTTTCGCTGTTTCCCGAATACAAGTCCTCTTTTCAAATAGAGTTTGACGAGCTTTGCCGCCATGGGCAGACTGAAATTGATCAGGCCGCCTTTGACAGGCTGCCCGATGATGAATTTAAACGGAAATTTGTCCGGCTTTCCAACGGCAAATATCTGGTTCCTTATGCATCGGAAGCATGGTATTTGGCGCAGTCTTCCGCCGAAAACCGGGCTAACGGCATTGATGCCGCCGATATGGAAAAATACGGCAAGCTTAAAGCCGAGGGAATGCTGCACCGCAAATCGCAGGATATCGTTGTTTCTCTGCTTGGAAGCGATATTCAGCCGGCTTTCTACGGCTACGGCATTGAGGGGCTGAATGCCGTCATTTCAACGCCCAACTGTAATGACAAAGAATTTTTTATCACCATTTTTATGCACGAATTCGGCCATATTCTCAACGCTACCCATGAACGGCGTCCCCATACCAAAGACGACCCGGCTTTGGGTGTGCACTGCACCAATGACAAATGCATTATGGGCGAAAGCAATTATCATGACCTCACCCGGGAAAGGCTGGAACGCAAACGGAAAAACCGTCCGCCTTTCTGTGACGAATGTATTGCCGCCATGCGGGAAAAACTGGAAAATATGCCCGGTCTGACCAAAGCCGTTACCGTTTCCCATGCCAATGCCCTGCCGGTTCTGCCCCATAATGACGATAACTGGAAAAACGGCTGGCGCACGCATTACCGAGCCGTTGCCGCCCGTGATAAATTTACTTATCATGAAGATGTCAAAAATCCTAATTTTGTTGCCGAAATAACCCGGAATGACGGTTCCAAACTGAACATTGAAGCCAATAACGAATATAATCTGTCTCTGGGGGCGCAGACAGCCGACGGCAAAGACGATATTCCCGCGATTAAAGATTTTGCCGATGTTGTTGCCAAAGCGGCGGCGGATAACAGCGTAATTGAATTTGCTTCCATCCGGGATGACGAATTTAAAGCCCGTCTGCTGATTGCCTGCCTTGAAGCTTCGCCGCGGATGAAAACCAACAAGGCGCCGAATATAACTCCTGCTTTTTTGAAAAATATTGACCCCAAAACCAAAGCCCGCCTGCAAAAAGCACTGACCGGAAATCGGCAGCACGGCAACGGAAACACGCCGCAGCCCCGGCCAAACCGTCCGCCGCACCGTCCCGGTTCGGGAAACCGGCGTTATACGTCGGGTCGTCAGTCCGGCGGCAGATCTTAAAATTTGAGTTTATAACCGCCGTCTTCGGTCAAAATCAGCTGGGCTTCGGGATTGTCGTGTTCCACTTTCTGCCGCAGGCGGTAGATGTGCGTTTCAATCGTATGGGTTGTTACTTCGGCGTTATAGTCCCAAACGTCTTGCAGCAAATCGTTTTTGGAAACGATTTTATCTTTTGACTTATACAGGTATTTAATGACCGCCACTTCTTTTTCCGTCAGCTTGATTAATTCGTTATTGCGCCGGTTCAGGATTTCCTTTGCCGCCGGGTGTAGCTCGTAATTATTGAAAGCAAGGTAAGCGTCGCTGCTGTTTTCAAAAACATTGATGCAGGAACGCAGTTTGTTCAAAAAGTCGTTCAGGCTGAACGGTTTGCTGATGACCGCTTCTCTCTCGGCATTGCCGTCATTTTCTTTTTCCGCCTTTGCCATCAGGATAATCGGCGCTTTCAGATGATTTTGCCTCAGGCCGGCAACCTTTTCGCTTTTGTCGTCCAAAACATAAACGTCAACCGGTTCTGCTTCCTTTTCATCAAAATAAACCGTAAATTCCGGTGCGTAAAGTTTAATTTGCCCGGCCAAATCCTCGGCAAAGCTCTGATTGTCGGAAAGAAGTAAAACATTGGGCATAAACCGCTCCTTTTAGAAATGCAGGCCGATACCGGTAACCACCGTATAGCCCTTGTTGTTGTCGCTGACGGCCTTGGTTGCGCCGCGGAAATTGACTTGGGCGCCAATCAGGTATAAATCAACGTATTTGTTCAGCTGATATTGGTTTGACAGCATAATGATGTCATCCTGATTGTCGGTATTTTCCGCTTCGCTGTGCAAATAAGAGAGCGCCGCCTGATACGGACCGATTTCATACCCCAGCCCGATGTCCCAGGCCTGTCCTTCGCGGTAATTGTCAAACCAGTCCGGCAGCCGCGGATTGTCTGATTGTCCGGTAACCGCAAAATCGCCGCCGTCAACATAAGTCTTGCGGTAACTGGCTCCCAAAGTCCAGCCGCCTTTGTAAAAACTGATGCCGGCCGTAAAGTCTTTGTCATCCTGGTTAAAGATACCGTAGCCCAAGGCGGCCGACATATCGGCAAAACCTAAATCCTGCTCGGTATAAAGAGAGAAAACATAAGCGGAATCGTCTGCATATCTGGCAAATTTATTAACTAATCCCCGGCGGTCGTAACTGTCCGGCGCATAAGAAAAACCGAACATGGTACCGTAAATTTCCGGCGTTATGTATGAGATTTTCGGTGCCACGCCGTCAGTGTTCATCGAGGTTGAATTTAATGTCCGGTAAGCGGTGGCGTGTTTGGTTTTAACCCAGTTGGGATTCGCCATGAAATTGACAATATCGGAATCGTTTAATCCGATGGCGCCGGCTCGCGGAGCCCCGACCTGAAACTGATAGGCGGTATTATAAGTCTCGCCCAGCATAATCCGCCCGTAAGGACTGTCGATAATGCCGTAAATCTCCTGTCCCCAGTCGCCGTTGTTAAAATTATCCTGCCTTTTGTTGATGCCGGCATTCAAATCGGCGTATAATCCGGCGCTGTAATCGGCGTTAAATTCCTTTTCCAGTCCCAGGTTAAGCGAAAACAGATTAATCCAGTGGTCACGGTGGTCGTTATGCTTGTAACGCCCGGCCGGCACGTTATATCCGTACAGGGAGTCAATTCTTCCGCTGTAAATAAACTCAACTTCCGATGCCTGCGCCAAAGCCGGAAAAAAACAAGCCAGAGAAAATAAAAGCGTTTTTAATTTCATGGGTCTCAAACCTTATTTTTTCATTTCCATAATAACCGGAACATGGTCGGACGGGCGTTCTTCTGCCCGCATATAAGTGCAGATTTTAACCGCCGTAACCCGCTCGGCAATATTCGGACTGACCCAGATATGATCCAGCCGCCGCCCTTTGTTGTTTGTTTGCCAGTTGGGATTGCGGTAGCTCCACCAGGAATAGACTTTTTCCGGCTCGGGATAAAACCGCCGCGTAACGTCTACCAGGTCAAGCGCCTGCCGCAGCCGGGTCAGCCGTTCAACTTCCACCGGCGTATGCGAAACAATTTTCAGCATCTGCTTGTGGTTCCACACGTCATTTTCGAGCGGAGCAACGTTGAAGTCGCCGCAGACAATCATTTTACGCCTGCCGTAGTCGTCTTTATGCAGTTCCCAGTATTCGGCAATATCGTCCATAAAAGTCAGCTTATGTGCGAATGACAGGTTGGCAATCGGATCGGGAATATCTCCGCCGGCCGGAATATAAATATTGTTGATTTCCAATCATCAAGAACCCGAGCCGCAATATGTCGTGCATCATGCTTGCCGACCCAGTCTTTTTGCTCGACGGCGCTCAGATTTGTCCGTGACAAAATTGCCACGCCGTTATAACCGGGCATGCTGTATAAGGCAATGTGCGGATAGCCGAGCGCCTCAATTTCCGCAAAGGGAAAATCTTCTTTTTTGGCTTTCACTTCCTGCAGGCAGATAATGTCTGGCTGTTCCGTTTCCGCCAGCTTTTTCAGCAGATCCAGCCGGATGCGGATGGAATTGACATTCCAGGTTGCCAGTTTAAACGTCGTCTTGTCCATTGTTTAGCGGTGCCCTTTATTGTAGTTTTTCGGTCCGGATTTGTTTTTTCTGAATTTAAATAATGAATTGTCCAAATCAATATCCTTCTGCGCGTTATACAGCGAAACGGTCACTTCCACGCTTTGCGGATCAACAATGCTCCACTGTTTCAGCTCAAAGGGATTGTTGTTAAAAGTCAGCGTAATCGGGCCGATGTCGTTGTCTTTGTATTGAATGGTGGCGGTGGTAATGCCGGCGTCCTGATAATAATTGGTCACTTTGAATTTTTTTCCGTCAAGTTTAACGTCATTGGCCAAAATCAAACTGGCCGGAATATCATCGTAATCAATGTTGGTAACCTGATCCAGCTCTTTATCGTGATAAATGATGTAATCGCCGTCGCCGACAATCAAAACATCGGTCGGAGCATTGTATTCCATGCGTATTTTGTTGGGTTTGGCAATATAGAGCATTCCTTCCGCCGTATTGCCGTTGCTGGCCGTCTGCACGAAAGAAGCCTGCATGGTTTTAATGTTGTTCAGGTAATCTTCAATTTGTTTCAGGTTCTCTTTCTGTTGAGCCTGAGCCGGGGTCAGAACCGTCCAAAACAAGGCAAAACAAATTGTCCAAACTGATTTTTTCATTTTATCACCTTTGCAAAAGAATTAACTCAAAATAATATAGTCCATAATTTCAAATAGTCTAATAAAAAAAATCCCCCTTCCGATAAAAACCGCAAGAGGGATCTATCCATGCTATGAAGAGACTGTCAGCTTATTTGCTGCTTTCTTTCTTTTCGGAAGCAGATTTTGAAGAACGGGAAGAACTTGAAGAGTTAGAACTTCCGGAAGCAGATTTTGACATTTTGCTGTTGTTACCACAAGCCATGATATTTCTCCTTAAATAAAAAATGAAAGTTGATTGTTTTCAATAATTAAATAAAACGGCTAGAAAGACTTAGAGTTGGAAGATTGACCGCACGGACAACCGCCGGAAAAAGAAACTTCGTCAATTTCCAATTCTTCTTCTTCGTCCGCATTGTCGGTCGGCGAAGAATAGGATTTAGAACTCATTTCTGAGGATTTCTGATGAGACGTCGAAGAATCCTGAAAGCCGGAAGCTTTCTTTTCTTCGGTTTCATTGGTGTTATCCATAATATATCTCCTTGTTTTATTAAATTAGCGCGGGGTTTCCCCTGCTGCACAGAAGGAGTTAATCTTTATCTGCCGTCAAAACAAGGTTTATAGACTGTTTGCTAGGCATTTGGGCTTTGCCGGAACAAAAAACGCCCCGGTCTGAAACCGGGGCGTCCAACCTTAAAAACGGGTTTGTTTTATTTGCTGCATTTTTTGCCGGAACTGCTCTTGCAGCTCTCTTTGGCGGATGTGGCCGTCGTTTCGGCAGAGGAATTGTTCGTGGTGTTTTTCTTAGATTTGTGAGACATTGTTGTTCTCCTGTAAAAAACTGTGCTTATGACCATAAGCACCTGATTCTTATTTAGGGTGTATTTTTTTGAAAACAAGAGATTTTACAAAAATATTTCAGCCGTTTCTGGCTCGGAAAATACCGTTTTCATAACCTTGGATTTCACGGTTTTCTTCAGCCAGTTCCAAACGTTTGAGAGCTAAAGCGACATATTCTTTTTCTCTCTCGATGCCCACATAATGCCGCCCCAGTTTTTTGGCGGTAACCGCGGTTGTTCCCGACCCTACAAACGGGTCAAAGACCAAATCGCCCGGGTTGCTGGACGCCAAAATAAGCTTGGCGATAAGCTTTTCCGGTTTCTGGGTCGGATGAGGGGTGTTTTCCGGCATCGACCAGAAAGGAATGGAAATGTCGGTCCAAATGTTTGACGGAGCAGTCAGGCGGTAACGCTCGTCATCGTTCTGCACCCAGTCTTTCGGCAGGCCGGACTTGTCGCGGTAAGGGGCAATAACCCGCCGCTGAACTTTAACCGCCTCCAGATTGAAAGTGTAATCTTTGCTTTTGGTAAAAAACCAAATGTCTTCCAAACAGTTTTTCCAGTTGTTGGAAGCGCCGCGCCCTTTTTCCCGCTCCCAGGAAATGCGGTTTTGCAGCAGAAAATATTTACCGGCAATTTCGGGAATGGCAATGGAAGTTTTCCAGTCGGCACAGATATAAATGCTGGCATTGTCTTTCAACAGCCGCACCGTTTTGCTCAGCCATTCGTCGAACCATTGCTGATAGGCGCTGTTTTCTCTCTCTTTAAATGTTGATTTGCCAAAGTTTTTGGTCAGATTGTACGGCGGATCGACAATCATCAAATCCACCGATTTTTCCGGCAGAAAATCAATGGCTTTCAACGCATCCTGCCAGATAATCCGGTCTTGAATTTCGCTTAATTCGGCATTTGCTTTGAGCTTAACCGCCTGCGCCGCATAACTGTTGGTCTGCGTCGTATTTAATTCCAAGGTTTTGTTGCGGGGAGCTTTCGCCTTCATCAGAACTTAATCTTCGCCGAATTTGCTGTTGACCAATAATGTCAGGGCATCCATCGCTTCTTTGGCCTGAGGGCCTTTGCAGGTTACCTGGATTGTCGTTCCCTTGGCTGCGGCCAGCATCATCAGCCCCATAATCGAACAGCCGCTGACGGTTTGTCCGATACGCTCGACGCTCACTTCGGCATTCAGGTCCTCAATCGCTTTGACAAAAGCTGCTGCTGCCCGGGCATGCAGTCCCTTGCGGTTTTGAATTTCCAATGTTGCGGAATAGGATTCGTCACTCATTTTTAACCTCAGGCCCCCAATAATTGCGAAGCAATGTTGATGTATTTCTTTCCGGCCTCCTGAGCGCCTTCGACGGCTTCTTTCAGGCTTTTGTCTTTGCGCAGTGAAGCCAGTTTGATTAACATCGGCAGATTAATTCCGGCAATAATCTCCACCGGGGCTCTGTCCATAATGGAAATTGCCAGATTGGAAGGCGTTCCGCCGAACATGTCGGTTAAAACGATTGTACCGCTGCCGCTGTTGACTTCGCCGGCTTTTTTCAAAATTTCTTCCCGGCGCATTTCCATATCATCTTCCGGGCCGATGCAGACGGCTTCAACCTGTTCCTGCTTGCCGACCACATGCTGCATGGCCGAAATAAATTCCAGCGCCAGATTTCCGTGTGTCACTAAAACTAAACCGATCATCTTTTTTCCTTAGTTGTTTTTGTCCCCGCAGGACCAGATTTTTACCGCGCCGAAAGAGTTAATCACGTCTTCGCGGCTCTTGGCTCTGACCAATTCGTCAGCCCGGGTCTGCTTGCCTTTGAAAACGATTTCTTCTACATTTTCGACCGGCACGCCGTAAGTCCGTTCAACCATTTTGCCCTGCAGCTCGACAATCATGACAAACTCGGCTTCGGCCAACGGGCCTTTGGTTTCATCGTCAATATTGTCCAGCTTGACGGCCAGCCGTCCGTCCCGCTTCAGCAGAGCGGTCTTTTTACCGTCAAATTCCAGCACCGGATTAACCGGAGCGCCTTCGCGCGCGTCAATAAAAATTGCCAGTTCGCCGAACTTGTTTTCGATGATTTCATAAAAGTCCTGCTTCTCAATCAAAGTATAATATTGATTTTCCATTTTCTTTAAGTCCTGTCAAGAAATGCCGGGCGCCAAAGCCCCTCCGGCGGTTAAAGCCCATATTGCAAACATATTATTACAATAACCCGAAACTGTCAATTTTGAGTTAATGAAGCAAAAAATTCTTAACTGCTTTAAAGATTAAGACAGCTGTTCTGAATGGCGGGTGTAAAAAAAATAAAATATAAAGCTTGCCGCTCTTTATTATCTCTCGCTGACGGTATTGTTTTTAACTTCCCAGAATTGCGCTTCGCCGGACAGCGAACGAAACAGCTCCGGGTCGGTCGACGTAATCCAGGCCTGAACTTTTAAATCGCGGATTTTTGTCAGTAAGGCTTCGCGCTTGATGTCATCCAAATGCGCAACCACTTCGTCCAGCAGCAATATCGGCGCAAAACCTTTATCCAGCGTCTGGCATTTTGTCTGCGCGAGAATAATGCTGATAAGCAGAGATTTTTGTTCACCGGTTGAACAGAGTTCGGCCGGCATTCTTTTTTTCTTGTAATAGACTTTGAAGTCTGTACGGTTGACTCCGTCAACATTGTCATTATACAGCACATTGCGCCGCTGGCTTTTTAATTTGGCGGCATAAGCCTCTTCCACGTCCAGCGCCGGCATATTATCAAGCATTTTTTCAACCGTGCCGTCCAGCTCCAGCTTAACATTAGGGAAGACGTCATCCGGCTCATGGTCAATAAAAGTGTTCAGTTTGGCAATTTGTTCACGTCGCGCCGCGGCAATGGCTACGCCCAAACCGGCCATTTCCTCTTCCAGTGACGTCAGCCAAAAATTATCGGTTTGTCCGCTTTTCAGCAGTTGATACCATTGTTTGTAAAGATGTTCAAAATTTGATGTCCGTTTGGCGTGTTCCACGTCAAACGCATAAACCAATCGGTCCAGAAAACTGCGCCGCGGCTGCGAACCGCCGCGAAACAGCCGGTCCATTTGCGGCGTCAGCCAGATAGCCGAGATATAACGGCCCAAATCACCTTGCGAATTTGTTTTAATTCCGTCTATTTTAACGATTCGCCGGTCAAAGCTGCGGCTTTCTTCTTCATCGTCGCGAACCGATTTTTCCACTGCCGTTCCGATATCAATTTCGTCATCATTATTGCAGACGGTTGCCGAAACCGCCCAGCTGGTATTGCTTATTTCGGTCGGGGCATATTCGCAATCCACCAGACACGGCGTAATGCGCCGGATGTCTGACAATCTGGCGCTGCGCAGCCCGCGTCCCGGCGTCAGAAAAGAAATTGCTTCCAGAATATTGGTTTTGCCGGAACCGTTTTCGCCGGTAATCACAATCGGTGCCAGTTCGGCATTTAACCGCAAATGCGCATAGTTCCTGAAATCAGTTAAAGTCAGGCGGGTTACGCCTGACTTTATACCGTTGTTTATGCTTAATATTTCAGCTGTGTTGTCCACGCTATACTCTCATCGGCATCAGAACGTAAATCGCGCTGGAGTCCGACGTATCATGAATCACCGAAGGTGAAGAACCGTCGGCAAAGCTGATACGGACACTGTCGCCTTTGACTTCGGCAAGAATATCCAGCAGATAACGGAAGTTATAGCCGATTTCCAGCGCTTCGCTGTCATACTTGGCTTCGACTTCTTCTTGTGCGCTGCCCAAATCCGGGCTGGAAGTGGTGATTGTTACATGGTTCTTTGCCGTCAGCATTTTGATTGCCCGGGTTCTCTCGGCAACGACGGAAACACGGTCAACCGCGGAAGCCAGGTCTTTAACGCCCAATTCCAAAACCTTGTCGTTATCCGTCGGAATAACCCGCTCATAATCAGGATAAGTTCCGTCAATCAGTTTGGATGTTAAAGTAATGTCTTCCATTGTGAAACGGATTTTGTTTTCAGACATGGCAATTGTAATCTCGTCTGCGCCGGTATCATCCAGCAGCTTGCGAATTTCACCGACGGTCTTGCGCGGAATAATCACGCCGACCATATTCTCGGCACCTTTCGGAAGCGGAGATTCAACGCAGGCCAAACGGTGGCCGTCGGTTGCAACCACGCGCAGAACTTTGGCTTCGCCTTCGTTCTTGGCATGCATATAAACGCCGTTCAGATAGTAACGGGTTTCTTCGGTTGAAACGGCAAACTTCGTCCGGTCAATAACGTCTTTCAATTCTTCTTTTGCCATAACGAAATTAGTCGGCAGTTTATCGCCGGAAATGACCGGAAAATCTTCAACGCCGATGCAGGAAAGGGAGAATTTTGACTTGCCGGAAGCAATTGTCAGCTGACCTTTGTCATCGGGAAACGTCAGCTCAACGTCGGAACCGTCGGACAATTTGCGGACGATGTCATACAGCATATGAGCCGGCGCCGTCGTCGCACCGGTTTCAATCGTCTTGGCATCGACGATTTCGGTTATTTCGGTATCCATATCCGTCGCTTTAAAACTGATGCCGTCTTCCATTGCTTCGATTCGCACATTGGACAGAACCGGAATGGTATTGCGTTTTTCCACGATGCTCTGGACGTGGCTTAAAGATTTCAGCAGATTTGCGCGTTCAATTGTAAATTTCATTTTCTTCACCAAAATTTTAGTTTTAATT
>ERZ824600.3337-NODE-3337-length-15471-cov-3.427348_pt1 | contig 15471 bp, 11 predicted proteins | sample MGYA00519933_ERZ824600 | MGnify/ENA primary metagenome ERZ824600 (study PRJEB31778, sample SAMEA3449178) | human gut metagenome | biome: human gut; feature: human-associated habitat; material: faeces | place: United Kingdom | collected 2010/2012 ... | reverse complement strand
GTCCGCAGCATCAATCCGATGGCGAAAATCGAACGGGCGGCAAAAATTTCGATCGCCGCTCCGGAAACGGCTTGGAAGGAGCCGGTGCCGCTCGCGGAAAAATCCCGTCTGGCACGGAAGCTCGCGAAGGGCGAGTGGGTGCATACGGTGGAGATTGTGCCGCCTCAGGGATATCTGCTGGCGCAGACCGTCGAAAAATCCAGACTCTGCGCTTCGGCGGGATTCGATGCGGTCAACATTCCGGATGGTCCCCGGGCAAGCTCCCGCGTTTCTCCGCTGGTCACCGCCTGCAAGATTCAGGAGGGGGCCGGAATCGAAACGATTCTCCATTTCTGCTGCCGCGACAAAAATCTGATCGGAATGCAGGCCGATCTGCTCGGATGCGCCGCAATGGACATCAACAATATCCTTTTCATTACCGGGGATCCGCCGAAACTCGGAGATTATCCGTTTGCTTCAGGGGTCTTTGATATGGATTCGATCGGCATGGTCCGCGTTCAGAGCCGTCTGAACCGGGGAGTCGATCTTGCCGGAAAACCGATTGATGCGCCGACCCGGGCGTTTATCGCAGTCGGAGCGGATCCGAATGCGATCGACATGGAACGCGAAATCCGCCGTTCCCGGGAAAAAATCGAGGCGGGCGCGGAAGCGTTCATCACCCAGCCGGTCTTCGATGTGGGGCCGCTTCTCCGCTTCATCGACGCGATCCCGGAACTGCGGGACGGCCGCATCCCGCTGATCGCCGGAATCTGGCCTCTTGCCAGTTACCGCAATGCGGAATTCATGCGCAACGAGGTTCCCGGCGTGGTCGTTCCCGATTCCGTGATGGAGCGCATGGCAAAACCGGCGGCGAAAGAGGATCAGAGAAAGGTCGGAATTGAAATTGCGCGGGAAGCGATCGCCTCCATTCGGGGGAAGGTCGCCGGAGTTCAGATCAGCGCCCCGTTCGGAAATGTCAACACCGCAATCGCCGTGATGGAATAAGGCAGGATCAATCCGGATGAAAACAACTCGTTATTTCCGGGCGTTCACGCTGGTGGAACTGCTTGTCACGATTGCGATCCTTGCGATTCTGGCAGCGTTGCTGCTGCCGGCATTGAACGCGGCTCGGGGGAAGGGACAGTCCTCGGTCTGCGCGGGGAAGCTCAAACAGATCGCGCTGGCCAACCATATGTATGCCAACGACTGCGACGAATTCTTTGTTCCCTATCGGGAGTCGGAGGATGACAGCGATCAGAGCGCGGGTGCCTACTGGTTCGGAACCCGTGTGGACGGCGTTTACGATATTACCGAAAGTCCTCTGCTGGGGACCTATTACGGGCATACGGCGAAGCTGATGGTCTGTCCGACGGCAGAGCTCGGGACAACGGACATCACCCGGACTCCGTACGGAGGCGGATACGGGTACAACGGAACGTGGTTCGGCCGCTACCGGCTCTCGGATACGGAGCTCTGGGCGATTCGCCGGACCGCGATGCGCGCTCTGGCCCGGACCGTGATGTTCGGCGACTGCGGCGGATCCGGAAAACGTTCCACCTCCTATGCGTCCATCCGGGTGACCCCGCTGATGTACTGCAAGGTCAAACCCCTGAGTTCCGGTGAACGGTATGACAACGCCCTCAGCGGAACGATGCATTTCCGTCATCTGCTCCGGGCAAACTGTGCGTGGGGGGATGGACACGTTTCGCCGGAACCGGTCGGCACCATCAACAGCCATACCCATGCGGCCGAAGGACCGGTCGGATACCTCCGCGCGGAAAATATCGACGTTTACAACCCGATCCGCACATCGGACGAGATCCGCTGAATTCGATATCCGGATTTCTCTTCGTCGGGAACCGTTTCACGGTGGTGTGAGACGCACACGTTTTCCGTCAATCCAGCTGAAAGGTGCGGTTGCTCTTCCAGGAACAGTGAGCGCAGAGCGGATTGTGTCCGGCAAGAATTTCTTTTCGGTAGTGCTCCGCTTTCGGTCCGTGGAAGATGTCGGAAAGGGAGGAGTCGAAGATGTTTCCTGCGTCGAACCCGTAGAAGTCGGTGCAGAAGAGAACCCGTCCATCGTATTTGATATGAGGTCGGCGGAACGGGGCCAGGCAGGGCGAATCTCCTCCATGCGGATTGAGAAAAACCGGACAGGGATATTCTCCGTTTTCCGCCCGGCGGCGGACTTCCGCAAGAGCCTTTTCCAGTTTCTCCCTGTATGTGGAATCCTCTTCCCGGTGCCAGACTTCGATGGTCGGATCGTCGGTCTGGAACTCTTTGCGGAGCCATGCGCGGTATGCGTCGATCTCCGCCCGGCTGAAGTACATCAGACGCTGCAGATGAATCCGGTCCGGTCCCAGTTTGCCGAGAATCCGGGGCAGGTCTGGCGCCGATTCCACATTCTCGTCCGCCAGAGTGGAGAGAAAAATCAGCTCTCCGCTCCGTTCCTTCAGAAGCCCGATGTTTCTTTCCACCCGCTCAAACACCCCTTTCCCGCGGATCCGGTTATGGTAGGGCGCGTCGCCGTCCAGAGAGATGTAAATGGCCTTGAAGCACCGGTTCAGCAGTTCCGCATGACGGTCGATCAGCGTTCCGTTTGTGATGATCCCGAGTTCGAATCCCGCGTCGGAAAGATATCGTGCCAGACGATCGAACGGTTCGTAGAGAAGCGGTTCGCCCCCCCATAGAATGATCTGCGGTTTCGGGGTGAGCGGACGGAGCGTCTCCGCAATTTCGATCCATTTTTCCGGCGGAATTTCCCGGCTCCCGGAGCGTTCCCCGAACATGCCGTTCTGCTGTCCGCAGAAGATGCAGCGCAGATTGCACCGTCCGGTCAGCTGGAAGTGAATGGATGTGATTTTTGTGTCCGGCATACGCCTTTGTCGATCCTTTGCGTTGACTGGCATAATGTAACCCGTTTCCCGAAAAAGTCAACAGTCCGGAGAAAGAACAATCCCCGGAGGAACTTCCTGTTCGTTTTTTCCTTCCGTTCGGGAAAAACGGATCTCGCCAAGGGGAGTCGGGATCGTTGCCGAATCCTCGTCCGCGAGGAGAGGGGAGGGGTGGAAGCGCACACTTTTCCAGCCGTCCTCCAGCGGTTCACATCCGAAAAAGAGAATCGGAAGCAGCGCGGCCGGTCCGGAACTCCACGCATGACACAGACTCAGTCCGCAGGGACGCCCGTAAAACGAGTAGATCGCATTGCCCGCCGCCGTTTCGTCCCACGCTTCAAAAAAGGTTGTCGCCCCCTTTCGGAGCATGCCTCCCCAGATCCGGCGGATCGACGCAAGGGCGTTCTCGTGAAGCCCGGTCCGGATCATGGCCAGAATCTCCAGCGCCGCCTGATACGGCGTGCCGACCGGCGGAAGATTGCTCAGACAGAGATTCTGCATGATGCGCTTTGCCTCATCTCCTTCGACCAGACCCGAAAGAACCGCACAGTAGTTCGCATGACGGTAGAAACCGTCCTCCGGATTTTCCATATTCGCACGGAAGAGCCCCCGTTCCGGGTCGAAGGCCCGGCGCAGAAGACGTTCGCGAAGTTCCGTCGCCTTGTCAAGACAGCGCCGGACAAACAGCGCATCCCCCATCCGTTCCGCCAGGGCGGCGGACGCCTTCATCGCCTGGAAAAAGAGAATCTGAAGAACAGTCTGCTTTTCCGCTTTGTTCCATTCTCTTTCCGGCTCTCTCCGGCTGTGCACCCAGTCGATGAACACCCAGTCGCCGGGCGGCAGAAACCCTGTTCCCGCCTGCTCCAGCAGGATCTCCGCCATCTCCCGGATCTCCGAGTACTGGCGCCGAAGGAACGGAAGATCCGAAAAATAACGCTGAAAGAGGTCATGGGAAATCAGAATCCAGAGAGAATAATCCGTCGCTCCATTGACGTGCGTGTTTCGGATTCCGGCGCGGGAAAGGACGGTCAGGGTTCTGCGGACCGGTTCCGGATCGGCAAAGGTGTAGGCGTCGGCCAGAAGGGAGAGCGCAAGGTCGCCCGCCCACGGAAGACGATCCCGTTTGATCCCGTCAATGAGAAAATGGCGCATGCAGAGCCGGAGCGTATAGGCCGAAACCATCCAGATCCGCGTCAATTCCGGATCGGATGCAAAGGCGCCGGCGTACCGGGCCGGCGTGAACTCCGCATCGCACTCCACGCGCACCGGAGTTTCCGCCTCGACGCGCAGATAGCGGAAGGCGAGCGGATCCGGCGTTTCCCAGACCCCGGACCGGAGTTCGGTCAGTTCCAGTGTCTGTTCACAGATTCCGGGATCTGTATTTTCCATTTCGAACTGCGACTCTCCTGCGCCGAATTCCGGTTTCTGTTTGGAGAAGATGCGGACCTTTGCCAGAATTTCGCGTCCCGCATCGTAGCGTCCCGGTGCATATTCCGTCGGAATCAGGCGGATGGATGGAATGGTCTCGCCGAACGGATCGCCGCCGGGCCGGGCCTCCTCAAATAGTTCCCCGTCCGTGGAAGCCGTCCACCCGGAGAGCTCTTCCGGCTGGATAGACGGAAGCATGCTTTCCGTCGAATTGACCTCCACTTGCAATGTCAAAATTCCGTCTGTTTTCAGGTGGACGAGAAAACAATCCCGTTCTCCCTCCTTCGGTTCGATCACGATCTCCTCTCCGTTCGGAATGACGGAAAGGCTTCCATTCACCCGGATCGGATGGACCCCGGCCGCCAGTTCCCGGCGGAACAGAACCCGGGATACCGGACGGTGAAACTCCCCCGGATAGCCCACATTCAATTTGAGCCGTTCCACCGCCTTGCGCATCTGGCACAGCAGAAAGCATTCGTATTCAGCACGCGGATAGAGCCAGGACTTCTCCATCCGGCGCGGCGGTTTCAGCTGAAAGATTGAATAGGCGGGATCCTCTATGGCAAAGGCGGATCGCTGATGGGCTTTGCTTGGATTCAGTACGGTCATCATTCTCACTCCGGGTTTGGAAAAATATAATCCCGTTTCCGGATGTTTTCAACGAAAAACGGATGGAAAAAGCGGATCTCTCTTCTCTTTTCCCATCCGATCGCGGTTTTTTCCTCTCTCAGAGGAAACGCGGGAACAGAACGTTGTTTTCCAGGTAGATGTGTTCCCGGAGCATGTCGTCCATCTCACCGAGCCCGTCGAAGAGCAGACGGACCGTGTCACAGGCGTATTCCGGATACTCGTATCCGCGGCTCTCCTTGCGCAGATGTTTCAGTGCTTCGCCGACCGCCGTATGTTCACTCTCCATCTTCTCAATGAGTTTTTTCCGCTTTTCCAGTTCTCCGGAACCGTTCTCAAGCTCCGGAAACAGCTCCGTCTCCTCCTGTTTCAGATGCGGAAACAGATCGTTCCGGATCGTCAGAAAAGTCTGCTGAAGCGGAAGCAGATGCTCCCGGTGCGCCGCATGCGCTTCCAGCACCCGGCGGAACCACTCTTCCAGCATCGGCAGTTTCTCGTACAGATAGCGGTGATGAATCTTCACAATGCAGTCAAGCAGTTCTTTTGTGGAACTCCCGGTCCAGTCTTTTTCCGGTTCATCCGCCTCCTGCATGGCAAGCTCAATGCTCCGATTCAGCTGATCGCCGGTAATTCCGGCCTCCCGCATCGCGTCATAGAGATTGCGTCCGCCTCCGCAGCAGGTGTCGATTCCGAGCTGTTCCAGAACCTGTCGAATTCGCGGATCCCGATTGGCAAGATCGCGCACAAGGCAGTCCGAGACATAATCCTTCATGATTCCCCCTTCTGATTGATGTTTGAATCCGGCGTCTCTGCCGGCTCTCTTCCCAATATACCATCTCTTTTTCGGAAATACAAGAGGAAAACCTCTCTTCCGGTATTCCCTCATGTCCGGAATCCGTGATGACGCAGCAGACGGTCGATCCATTGCTCCAGGCGTTCCCGGTACTCCTCCCGGAGCCGGGGCGCTTCCAGCTCCCCCTGCGATGCCGCCAGAAGGTGCTTCAGAAGCAGAATCTCCTCCTCCCGTTCCGGTTCGGGAATCAGTCCGTTTTCATTGAGAAACGCCAGTTTGACCAGCATTTTCCACGGTTCCACCTCCTCCGACTGCGTATAATGGGAAAGCAGCGTCCGGAACGCTCGGTATGTCTGCGCCGATTCCACCATCGGATGCGTATTGGCATGGAGAAATCCGGCCAGCTCACAGGCCGCCAGGTATGGTTCCGTGTGCAGGGCAATCGAATCAAAGACCGTCCGGACCTCCGGATCGCGAACCGAAAAAAAGGTCGATTTCGCATCCGGCGGACGGTATTCAATCGCAAGCTCCCGGAAGAGCCCGACTTCCGAAAATTTCCTTTTTCCGCATCCGCGCGCGCCTCTCTGCAGGAAGTCGATCCGTCCCTCCGGCGCAAGCGCGGAGACGATCAGACTCGATTCCCGGAACGGAGTCTGACGCAGAACAATACAGCTTGTCCGAATCCGCGTCATCTTCCCGTTCCTTTTCCCCCCCCAGACCAATCAGGGTTCCCGGATTCCCTCGCTGAGCGCTTTGACAAACGGATTGAGAATGTAGTTGATGACGGTCCGTTTTCCGACCTTGATCTCCGCTTTCAGACGCATACCTGCCAGCAGCGGCGCATCCTTTCCGCGTCCCTTGAGTTCGCCCGAAATCTTCAGGCGCGCCTGGTAGGTCGCTCCCATGGAGGCTTTGCTCGGTTTTCCTCCGGCGTCGGTCTCCTCCATCTGTTCGCTGCTCTGGACCCCTTTGTGGAAGGCGTCCTGGGAGATGTAGATCACCTCTCCATCCAGAGTTCCGCACTGCTGGAACGGGAACGCATCCAGTTTGATTCTCGCCTTGTCGCCGAGTTTGACCCAGCCGATGTCCTTTGCCGGGATGTCCACCTCGGCCTCCAGCGGGACATTCAGCGGAATCAGGGTGACAAGCGCTTCCGCCTCCTGCACCGCCGATCCCTCCTGGAACGGCGCCAGTTCATGAACCACCGCGTCGCACGGCGAGCGCAGTTCACTCTGCCGGTCCAGCATCGCCGCTTTCGGAATATCCTTGTTGACCGAAATCAGCTCCCGCTTCACGCTGACATGTTCCTCCATGATCTGCCGGTACCAGTCCTTGATGAACGCATTCTTTTCCGCCAGAATGGTCTGAATCTGCTGACGGTTTTCCACGATCTGCACATTCTGCTGGTCGATCTGGATCGCCATTTCCAGAAAGGAGACCTGCGTCTGCAGAAGGTCTTTCAGCGAGACGATGTTCTTCTTCTGCAGATCGCTCATCATCTTCTCGATTTTCCCGATGGCGTTTTTCCGTTCCTCGTAACGGGTCAGACTCTCCTGCAGCGCTTTCAGGGTCTTTTCATACCGGATCAGATTCTCGTCGTAGGACCGGATCTTCTCCCGGTAATAGAGCTTTCTGGCTTCAAAGATGCCGAGCTGGTTTTTCATGTCCTGATCCGGTTTCTCCGGCAGGACAAACGGCTTGTCATATCCGGTCAGCTCCGCTTCCAGACGCAGCTTGTGCGCATTGAGGCTCTGACGCTGCTCCAGCAGTTTGGCATAGTCCGATTCCGTCAGAGTCGGATCAAAGGTGAAGAGGACCTGTCCTTTCTTCACTCGCTGTCCCGGCCGGATGTTCACGGTCTTGATGACAGTGCGTTCATAGGGTTTCATCGTGATGGTCGGCCGGACCGTGGTAAGCTGCCCGTCCGCCGCGACAATCTTGTCCACCTTGGCCAGACTCGCCCACACGATCATCAGAAACAGCAGCGCCACCACCAGAAACCAGACCACATGCATCGGAAACGGCGGCCGCTGCGCCTCCAGCATGATCGCATCCGGCTGAAACTCTTCCGCTTCCCTCAACGTTTTTTGCTTTGTATTAAACTTCATCATCTTCGGTCCCCATCTGCTGACGCCAGAATTCCGCATAAATGCCGTTCCGGCCGATTAATTCCCGGTGTGTTCCGCTTTCCACCAGTTCGCCTTTGTCCATCACCACGATCTTGTTGGCCCGGCAGAGAATCGAGAGCCGGTGGGAGATGATGAACACGGTCCGGTTGCGGGCGATCATCTTCAGATTCCGCCGGACAAGCGTTTCACTCTCCGGGTCAAGCGCACTGGTCGCCTCGTCGAAAATCAGAATCCGCGGATTCGGAAGCAGCGCCCGCGCAATCGCCAGACGCTGACGCTGACCGCCGGAAAGGTTGGAGGCATTCTCTTCCAGAATCGAATCGTAGCCTTTCGGCATCTTCTGGACGAACTCATCCGCCCCCGCCATCCGTGCCGCGTAGATGACCTCTTCCATCGACGCCTCCTTCTTGGTCAGAGTCAGATTCTCCCGCACCGTGCCGTAGAAGAAATAGTTGTCCTGAAGCACGATTCCGATGTTGGAGCGCAGACTGGAGCGGTCGATCTCCCGGATGTCGATCCCGTCGAACTTGATGATGCCGGCCTGAAGGGGATAGAGTCCCTGAATGAGTTTGGTCAGCGTGGTCTTGCCGGAACCCGACCGCCCGACCAGTCCGACCGTCGTCCCAGGCGCAATATGCAGATTGCAGTCCTTGATCACCCGCGGCCCATCCGGCGTGTACTGGAAGGAGACATTCTCTATGGAGATCTCCCCCCGAAGCTGATGGTGCAGCGAGCCGCCCACCTGCTCCCCGGGACAGTTCATCACAACCCCGAGCATCTTGACCGACAGCGCGGTCTGCTGATACTCATGCACCAGTCCCACAATCCGCACCAGCGGCGCCGTCACCCGTCCCGAGAGCATCTGGAACGCAATCAGCGCTCCCACCGACAGCGTCCCGTCGAACACCGCCTTCGCTCCAAACCAGATGATCGCCACAAACATCGTCTTTTCCAGAAAATTACTCAGCGTCCGCGCCGTCATGGAGATCTTGGCCACCCGGAAGTAACGGGTGATCGCATACGCCGCCGTATCGTTCCACTTTCTCTGCTGGGTCGGTTCCAGCGCCAGCGATTTGACTGTCCGGATTCCGTGAATGGTCTCCACCAGCATCCCCTGGCGCTTTCCTTCCGCCAGATACAGCTCTTCCAGGCGGATCTGGAACGGCTTGATCAGAACCGCGATCACCAGCGCCATCGCCAGCGTGAACGCCAGAACCACAAGCGTCAGCTTCACACTGTAAAACAGCAGAAACGGAAGAAACACCACCAGCGAAAGAAGTTCCAGCGCCGAAAAAAACAGACTCCCGGACAGAAACGACCGGATCTTTTCCGTCTGCTGCATATGCTTGATCAGCACGCCCGATGCGATCCGCTCGTAGAAATCCACCGGCAGACTCAGAAGTTTCGCAAATGTCCGCGTCGCCAGACGAATGTCGATCCGGTTCGTCGCAAACAGCAGAAAATAGTTCTCCAGATATTCCAGCGCCGCGTTGAACAGCAGCATCACCATCACGCCCACTCCGAGCACCGTCAGCGTGTTGTAGCTCTCATGAACAAGCACCTTGTCCACAACCAGCTGGAAGAAGATCGGAATCGCAAGTCCGATGATGCTCATCGAGATGATCGCCACCGCCACCTGGCTCAGAAGCGCCCGCTGACGGAAAAACTCCGGAATGAACCACCGCAGTCCGAACGGCTGATTCTCCTCCAGAAGCGAATAGTGCTTCTTGAGCAGCATCACCTCGCCGGAAAGTTCCCGGTTGAAATACTCCTCGTCCACAAACTCCATGTGCGGTTTGCGTCCGTTTTTCGCCACCGGATCCCAGATGGCCAGCTGCTGGACCATCTCCGGTTCCCGCGGTTTCTTTTCCGGTTCGTCCGGCGTTTCGACGGTCACGGCGGGCTGATCCGTATCGGCGGGCAGTTCCGGTGCGGACGCCTCCGGTTCCCGTACCACTTCCCGGACTCCGCACAGCACGATCGCCGTTCCATCCTTTTTGAACGCAATCGCCGGATATGCCGCTCCGATTCCCGGAAGTTTCTTCCAGGAAACCCGGATGACTTTTGTGCCGAAATCCAGGTCGCCGGCCATCTTTTTGAGCAGACGGCGCGCCGGTTCGTCTTCCGAGATCGCATAATCGTGAAGCAGACGGCTCACATCGGTGTCCCCTCCATGGTGCTTCACAATCGCGGAGAGGCAGTAGAGCGCGGTGTGACGGCCGTCCGCCGAGCATCCCGCAAGTTCCATCTTGATGAAGATCGCGTTTCCGCTCCATGCCGCGTTCAGCTGGTCGCGCGTGAGGAAGATCATTTTCCCCTGCGTTTTGCTGAGCGGATCGAAGACGGCGAACCGTTCCTCGGTCACCCCTTCCGCGACTTTGGTCCGGAGTCCGAGATAAAGCACCCAGTTCCCGTTGTCGAGCCGCAGAAGAACGGGCGCCCCGAAGTAGGATGCCAGCTCGTCCGAGTTGGCATCTCCGCGCTGTTCCGGGGAGAGGCGCAGTTTCGTCGCGAGTTCGACCCCGAGCTCCATCGTGTCGTCGGAATCGGTCGGGCAGGACTGGAGAAAGGCCTCCAGCTCCGTCCCGCGCGGAAGCATTTTGGTTACTTCGCGCAGGCACGAAATCAATGTTTGTGTATGCTGTTCTGACATAGTGGATTCTTCCGCCTGAGAAAACCGTTGTGTTCTTTACTGGAAATTCGGAGAAACAGAAAGATCGCTTCTTTTCGTTTCCTCTTTTTCCGCGTTCCGCTGGACGATGCCGGCCTCTTCCAGTTTCCGGACCAGGCTTTCCATCGTGGAGAACGCTTTGACGAATCCCTGCGGCGTCATAATCAGTTCCCCTGTGACTTCATGTGCATTGGGCAGATGCGGATCGTGTTTGGCGTTCACCAGAATATTATAGAGTTCCATGCGGATCATGCCGTCTGTGAGGCTGACCGATTCCATTCCGTCGGCAAAAATGCGTTTGCGTTCCATCGTCGTTTTCTATCCTTTTCTTTTCAACACCCTCAAGATGTATAATAGCATTCTTTTCCCAAAAAGTCTAATTCTTTCTCCAAAAAAAGTTGTTTTTGCGGGAGAACGCGGAAAATTCCCTCCGCGGGAATCCGGATGTCAGGGAAAGACAAAACTTGACAAAACGCTCCGCACGTGGTATTGGTATCCCCGACAAACATTGATTCGACGGAGAAATAAAAAAGCAATGAATCCGAAAATCCTGCTGATCGAAGACGATTCCTCCATCTGCGACATGACCAAAATGAATCTGAACATGAACGGCTTCCAGCAGGTTTTCTGCGCATCCAGCGGAGAGGAGGGACTTGCAGCGGCCGCACAGATCCAGCCCGATCTGATCCTGCTGGATATCATGCTGCCGGGCATCGACGGGCTGACCGTCTGCCGGAATCTCAAGAATACGCCGGCTCTTGCCGATGTCCCGATTATCATGCTGACCGCGAAAGGGGAGGAGAACGATATCGTCCTCGGACTCGAAATGGGGGCGGACGACTATATCACAAAACCGTACAGCAGCAAGATCCTCGCCGCACGGATCGCGGTTCAGCTGCGACGAAAACAGAGCGTGGCTCCCGTTTCCCAGACCATCACGCTCGGACCGCTGTCGATGGATCTGACCGCCCACAGCGTCCGCCTGAACGGAGAACTCCTGCTCCTGACCGCGGATGAGTTCAAGACCCTGACCCTTCTGGCTTCCAATCCGGGACGGGTGTTCACGCGCAATCAGATCATCCGCGAGGTCAAGGGCGATCACTATTCCGTCACCGCGCGCGCCATCGACATGCACATCGTCAATCTCCGCCGGAAACTCGGCGACTGGGCGGATCACATCGAAACCATCCGCGGCGTCGGCTACCGGATCACCGGCGGGTAATCTCCGATGGCCACACGAAAAGACACCGCCTTCCTGTTCGTCCCCGCCATCATCGGAGGGATCATTCTTCTGGCGATCATCCTGCTCGACATCCAGTTTTCCAATTTTCAGCAGGCCTATTTTCAGGAGGTCGCCGAAGAGACCAAACGGAATAATTTCTTCCTGGTCCGGGCCTTCCGCGATCTGCTGGAAAATGGACAGGTCGACAAGATGCACCGGATGCTCAACAAGTATCACGGTCCCAACCCGATGATTGTCAAAATCATCGCCCGGGGGAAGGGGCCGATCATCGAGACGGAAGGCGTGCCGGATTATCTTGCCGAACACGTCCGCCGTCCCGAGATCAAGGGAATTTTCAAGAAAAATCACGAAGAGGATGTTCTGGTTCAGTTCAACCGGGCGCTGAATTCGTTTATGATTTATCACTCGGTTCGTTTCCGGGTCGGCAGTCAGGATTACGCGCTGGTTATGGCGTCCAAATGCAACAGCATGACGCTGCTGATGCAGCAGACCAAACGGGCCATTCTGATTCTGACCGCGCTGGGGATATTGTCGACTCTGGTTCTGGTGGCTTATTTCTGCTACTGGATCCGTTCGCCGCTGAACCGGGTGTTTGCCAGCATGTCGAAAATCGCGGCGGGGGAGCTGGAAAGTCCGATCTATGTGCCCCGGAGCGGATTGATCCGGGAGATCGCGCTCTGTCTCCAGACCCTTACCGAGCAGTTGAAGAAACAGATCGTTTCTCTGAAGGACGGCGCCAATGAACGGGAGGCGGTGCTCAATGCCATGTCGGAGGCGGTGCTGCTGGTGGACGCGGGAGGAAAGGTGGTCCGCTGGAACCGGACGGCGGAGGAGCTGCTGTATCCCGGACGGAAATTCCGGAACCGCGGCGAACCGGAATGTCCGCCGGAGTTCCGGGAGTACATCGGAAAGGTCGAGGACTCGGTCCGGACAGAGAAACGCTCCCTGCTGCGGGGCGGACGCGAGTTCCAGCTCCTGGTGAAAGTGCTCTCCTTCACCCGGGAGGGCGAGCGCTTCTTCCTGATTTCCGCAACCGATTTGACCGATTTCAACAAACTCGAAGCGGCCCAGAGAGAGTTCATCGCGGCGATTTCCCACGAGATGAAAACTCCGCTGACCGGAATCGTCGGCGCCGTGGACGCAATCAGCAACGGAGCTCTCGACCATCAGGAGTACAAGGAGCGGTGCATTGAGACTTTGACCACGCAGTCCGAACGTCTGCACACCCTCCTGCTCAATTTTCTGACGCTGACTTCGCTGGAGAACATGCATCCGAAAGAGGAAAGTGATTTTCTTCCGGTTCAGTCGTCGGCCGTTCTGCGCGGAGTGATGGAGATCTGCCGGCCGGCGGCGGAGTCCGCCGGGATCGCGCTCGTTCTGCAGGAGAGTGATTCCCTGGAGTTCCCCGGAGATTTCCAGCTTCTCCAGCAGGCTTTGAGCAATCTGATCACCAATGCGGTCATTCACAGCGGAACGAAGAGCATTGAGCTTTCGGCTCATCGGACGGCGGAAGGGGAGATCGACTTCCGCGTGCGGGACCACGGATGCGGAATCCCGGTCGAACACCGGGAACGGATCTTCAAACGCTTCTACCGGATTCCTTCCAGTCATAAGAAGCAGAACGGAAGCGGGATCGGACTGGCGATTGTCAAGCATATTGCGCTGTATCATCACGGTTCGGTGACGGTGGAGCCGGTGCCCGGGGGAGGGGCGGAGTTCCATCTGAAAATTCCGCTGCTTCCGGGCGGATGATTGTCGAATGGAAATCAGTATTTTGTCAAAATTGTGTCAAGGGGGTTGTTTTTCGTGATCTTCTGTGCTATTTTATTTGTCAAATATTTTGTATTTCCTAATGAATTGCAAGGAGCCGGGAATGAGAAATGCTTCAAACGTATGGCTTTGTGCACTGATGGCCGGACTGGTGGTCTGCGGCGGCTGTGCGAAGAAAGAGACGAAAAAATCGGGGGAACGGGAAACCCGTGTGACGATTGAACCGTTGCAGAAACGGATTTTCCGCCAGCAGATCCCTGTTCAGGGAACGGTCTGGCCCGTGGAATATGCGACGATCTCCGCGAAAATCAGCGGAACGCTGGAACTGCTGAAGGTCGATGAAGGCGATACGCGGAAGAAGGGCGACGTCCTCTTCGGAATCGACCGGCAGATCCTGAAAAATCAGGTGACCGTCTGCGAAGACGAAATCAAGGTCAAGACCGCCGAAGTGGAGAGCGCCCGGATCGCGCTGAACACTGCGGAAATCTCCAAGCGGAAGGCGGAGCTGGACTATGAACGGTTCCTGCGTCTCTGGCAGTCCAAGGCGACCAGTCAGGCGGAATTCGAAAGCTATGAGACCGCTCATAAGAAAGCGGAAATGGATGTCCGCAGCGCAAAGGCGGCAATCATCAACGCGGAGGCCCAGCTGAAGCAGGCGGAAAGCAATCTGACCATCGCACGGAAAAATCTGGACGACTCCGTGATCCGCGCACCGTTCGACTGCATCGTCACGGATAAATATATTGAAGAGAATGAATATGTGACCGCCGGACAGAATATCCTGAAACTGGAAAATCAGAAACTTCTGGAAGTGATCTGCTACATCAGCGCGGTCTATTACGACAAAGTGATCCCGGGGAAAACCCCCGTGAACTTCGCCGTGGACGGCGAGGCAAAAGGACGCGGCGTTGTGACCTACAAGGCCCCGAGCATCGACCCGGAAAGCCGTACATTCAAACTGAAAATTCTGGTTCCGAAAAATGTTTCGCTGGTCAGCGGAATGCTCTGCAACCTGAATTTGATTCTCACGGAGAAGGAGGCGTACGGACTGCCGACGGATGCTCTGCTGCTGCGCGCCAACGACCGCTACATCGTCTATGCGATTGATGAAAACAAGCGGGCGAAAAGTTTCAACGTGGTCCGCGGAATCGTGGACGGAAAGTATTGCGAAGTGGTGAATGCGCCGGAGCTGCTGAAGGAACGGTTCGTGGTGACCGGGCAGACCTTTGTCAACAACGGTTCGCTTCTCCGGGTTGTGAACGAGGAATAACGGAGGTCGCCAATGTTTTTAAGCAGATGGTCTGTTCAGCGGCCGATTGCGATGACGGCTCTGATTATCGTTCTTGTGATGATCGGAATCAGTCTCTATCCCCGGATCAGCATCGATCTCCTGCCCAATATGGAGATCCCGACGGTGCTGGTGCGCTGCGAATATGAAGGGGCAAGTCCGTCGGAAATTGAGGTCGAGATCGCAAAACGCATCGAGGATGCGGTCTCCTCGCTCGACGGAATCAAACATGTCACCAGCGTTTCGATCGAAGACGAAGCGAGAGTCCAGCTTGAATTCAACATGGGCATCGACGTCGATGTGGCGGCAACCGACATCCGGGAGGCCCTGAACCGAATCCGGGAGGACTTCCCGGACGGAGCAAAAGAGCCGACCATTCGTAAAATCGACACCAATGCCACAACGGTGGCTCAGGTCTTCCTCGTCGGCGACCGCACGCAGGATGATCTTTACGACTATGCCGATGATGTGATCGCAGACCGTTTCTCCTCGGTTCCCGGCGTCGGCGAAGTCCGCGTCTACGGTGCCAACGAAATGCAGATCCATGTGCTGCTCAACCGGGAAAAACTCACCGCGATGAATCTGTCGATCAACGACGTCGTCCGCAAGCTGGAGGAGAACAATGTCCGCAAGCCGCTCGGCCGAATCC